>Ga0190345_1000001_pt1 | contig 102032 bp, 117 predicted proteins | sample 48721334_MG_FD_161674 | JGI IMG/M metagenome (GOLD analysis project Ga0190345, IMG submission 161674) | Hydrothermal vent microbial mat bacterial communities from Southern Trench, Guaymas Basin, Mexico - 4872-13-3-4_MG | ecosystem: Environmental > Aquatic > Marine > Hydrothermal vents >...
GCGGTGATATTCTATGCTCTCCTTACATAATGTCGGTTGGTGGTATTCTTGTACCTCCACACGTGTGTATGATGGTGTCGGACTATGCGGTTCTGTCTTCTGACTTTGCTTCTGATACTCTAGTTATTCAAGATATTTCCACGACATCTTTTACAATTCTATCTTCAAAAATAGAAGAAACGATAACTTACCCAGTCCACGACCATTTAGGAAGGCCGTTACACGGAATCCTATTCAGACCCTATCTCTATTCTCCAGATACCCCCGAGTATAAAGCCATGAAAAAAGATTTATTTAAAATATTTAGGGGAATTTTAAAAAATGTAAAAGAAGGGGTTGACAACTAGCTAGTAAACATATATACTATACATAGGTTATGGGTAATTGGGTTAAACAAAAAAATTAAGTCAGGAGGTTTTAGGTATGTGGGAAGGATTGAATGACTTTACTCAAGAGTTAAGTTCTTCTGGGACTTATGTTCCCTGCATCAAAAAGATTTTTGGTTATGATTGTATTCATTGTGAGAAGGCAGCGAAGTTATTTGATGCTGGGAAGGAAAACGAGGGGAGGAAGGCCTACTTCAAAAAACAAGTCTGGAGTTATGCGCTAGTTCTAAATTGTGAGTCTAATGCAAAGTTTAACAAAAAGGTAGTGCTTTTTAATTGGCCTATTCGTGTCTCTAAGTACATTATTGAAAAGGTATCTGAGACCGACCCAGATTTGAGGTGGAGTCCATCTCCCACGCATTTAACAAATGGTGGAGTTGTAGTATTGAAGAAAAAGAAAGGTGAGGATTATCCATCTTATTCTGCGGATTATATTCAGAAGCCAATAGATACCTCAAAGTTTTTCAATCAAAGGATTTTGAGGTATGATATCAGGAATCCTCACGAGCTTCTAACTTTATTGTATCTAAAGAAAGACTTCCCTCTTTTTGTTCCAGCTAACGACATGCAAACCGATAGTACTGTCCGTCTGAAAATATTACCTAATATAGATGGACAAAACAAGATTCCTTTTGTAGTAACTTACGTCCATTATGTTTCAGCGGTCACTCCCTGGGATACAGAGGTGATGAAGAATGGTTTTAAAACTCCATCACTTCAAGGGGAAGACTTTGGTGAGGATAGTTCGGATGAGGACAATTTTGGGTTTGAAGATGACGATGTTCCATTTTAACAATATTATATTTAAGGAGGTTTAGCTATGATACCAGAACTTGATGCAAAGTTTGAAGAATGTGTAAGTCTGTGGCATGAATTCGTAACTTACCACACCCTTTACAAAACAAAAGGGACTAAGGTTAGTGCAAGACAAGCACGAAAGGTAAGTACAAGTCTAGGGAATGCCTTGAAAGAATATCGTAAGATTTCCTTAGAAAACAAAGATGAATAGGAGGTAAAAATATGGCAAAAAGATGTGGAGAGTGTATCTTTTTTAAAGAAGGAGCTTGCCAAGGGGTATCCGAGGACACCAATCCAGACGAGATTGGTTGTAGCGATTTTGTTCCTGCTGAAGAAGCGGACGAAAACGAGGTGAAAATAGAGACTTCACCTGACGTTCCTTCTCCAGAGGTAGATGGGTCAGAGGAAACTTCTGGGCCTGTAGAGCCTGAACCTATCTTAGACCCAGATGAATTAGAGAAACCAGCTAAAAAGAAAGCACCTGCGAAAAAGAAGGCATCTGCGAAGAAAGAAACCACAAAACAAAAACAGGCAACTAAGAAGAAAGCTACACCCAAGTCTAAAAAGAAAGTAGAGGAGAAAGTGGAAGAGAAAGTGGAAGAAAAAGTAGAGGAGAAAGTGGAAGAGGTAATTGAAACTAAACCGCAGGAAGTAGAGGAAAGGGATAAACTTAGACCAGCAGGAAAAGGAACAAAACTCGCTAGACTTATCTCACTTTTGGTCGATGCAATAGACCAAGGATTAATAGAAGTATCTCTGAGTCTGGAACATGATGGTGTTGTTCATGTGTTAGAATATCGACAAGAAACAATAGAACAGGATTAAGGAAACAAAGGCCACCTTTAAATAAGGTGGCCTTGATTTTAGAATGTTATGAGTAAATTCAGAGAAAAGGAGTATGAATCGTTTAGAGACTTTGTCTTCTTACTATTTCTGGAGGCATTGAAGGATACTTGTAATCCGCCTATATTGCCTCCAACTCCAGATTCAAATACTTATTTATTACCTTTTAAAATGGAGTTAGAGAAAAGGACTTTAGATAAACTCAGAAGGTTAAGCAGTGAGGTTGGAATACCTATTAACATTTTGATAAGGAGTTTGGTCAATGTTGTTACAGAGATTATCTCCCAGAATCATACGCAACTATTTGAATTTGCTGCAAGAAATCTGGGAGTCAAACTTTCCGCAAGACGAAGTAAGAAGTCTCATAAGTGAGAAACAAATATATGACCTACTCATAAAGTATCCTAACCTAAAAGATGTTGAAATCTTTACTGCCGTAATAAAAAAGTCGCTAGAATATTACAAAAACAAGTATCCTTATTTCACTCCAACTCCAAAACATATTCTCTCTGATAAAGTAATTCCAGTAGCTCTGAACATTCTGGAAAGAGAAGGAAGTAGTTATGCAGCTCTTCCTAGGGATTTCCTTCCTATTTTTTGTAAAGCGACAGAAGAGGTCAAATTGAGAAGGAAAGATGCATTTAGAATATACTATCTATGTCTTCTAATAAATACCTCTGATAACTTTTCTTATATCCCAGCATCATTGATTGCTATAGAAAAATTGATGCTTTATACTTGCAGGAATAAACCCACTTTTTTATATCCTGACCTCGACAATTTAAAAGAGACTATAAGTAGTGCCCATAAGAAACTTCTACATATAAGAGATAGTAAAAGAGATAATAAAAAACCTTTCTTAAAGGTTCATTTTTCCAGATGTTTTGTCAAGAAACAATTAATAAAAATATTTCCACATAAAAATTTAGGGTTTAGCTTTTGGGAGTGTGCCTACCTTACTGTTTCCAAAGGTTATCAACTAAAAAAGCTAGGAATCATTCTTAGTTCTTCTTTGCTTCAAGAGTTAGAAGAAAAACTAAAGAGTTTTATAATTAGATATAAGCCCTATCTATGGATACTTCCTCACTCCGAACTTTTCACCGAATGTGAGGTTTTGTCTTTATTCTCCAGATTAGGCTTCCATAAAATAAGAATTGTCAATACGGTTCTGAAATAGGAGGGTGTAGTTGTGCAAGAGTCTCCTCTTGATTTTGTTCAAGCTATGGGTTGGGAGTATCGAGAAACGGACTCCCAAATTGTAGTTAAGACGTGTCCTATATGTAAGCTATCTGACTGGAAATTTTATATTAATAAATTTAATGGTTTATGGGATTGTAAACATGCCAATCACCATACTAGCGATAATATCTCAGGCAATTTATTTAAACTTAAGAAACTCTTAGGTTTAGTTAAAAGTGTAAGTGGACCTAAAGGAAAGAAGGTAAAACCTGTCTCAGAGGAAAATTATAAACTTGTAGAAAGAGCACACGCAAATTTATTACAGAAAAAGAACGCATACTTACTCCAGATATTATTAGATGAATGGGGCATTAGTGAAAAAATTGTTAGATTGTTTAAGCTAGGCTATCTGGAGAGAGAAGGAAGGCAGTACTTAGTTATACCCCACTTTGTTGACTTAGAAGGCGGTAGAAATCCCCAGCTCTATGATATAAAATTAAGAGTGTGGTTTGGAGAGGATGAGTCAGAAGGAAAGTATAAGAAGTTAAAAGATGCTCCTAACATGCTCTTTAGAGAGACGGTATTGCATACAGGAAAAGCGAAGGAAATTATTCTATGTGAAGGTGAAAAGGATACTATAATTGCTTTTGCCTGTGGGTTTACGAACGCTGTTGGAGTGACTAATGGAGCTACTTCTATAGATGACCGTTGGGTTGAGCTGCTTTCTAAAGCAGAAAAAATATATCTAGCCTTTGATGGTGACGAAGCTGGGAAAAAGGGAATAGAGAAATGGTTGGAAAGGTTAGGAAGGTATAGGTGCTATATCCTTCCTATCCCAGAGGGATGTGACCTAGCCGACTATTATAAGAAATATGGGAAAGATGCAGTTAGACGATTGAAGACCCAGGCCAAGTCTCCTGAAATCCCGTCTATTTATACGCCGAAGGATATAGTAGATTTAGCCATAGAAGAAACTAACGTTGAATACTATCCTACTTATCTCAAATCATTTAACAAAATTTTAAACTCTGGTTTTAGAGAAGGGCAGCTAATTACTTTAACAGGCCTACCTAAAGTGGGTAAGACTACGTTTAGTTTGTCTTTAGCTTTATATTATGCGTTGAATGGTATTCCTACATTATTTTATTGTATGGAAATGCCTCCGCAGGTTATTTTAAACATGGCTGTTGGCATGTATTATGGGATAGGAAGGTCGGTAGGAAAGGTAGAATTACTCAATTTTGTCATGAAGAATATTCCCTTATACTTAGGCTTCCAGGGGACTTTAACTCCACAACAACTAGAAAACACATTTAGGGATGTACACCATAAATATGGGGTGAAATTTTTTGTTTTTGATAATGTCCAGTATATGGTCAGAAATATACCAAAAAATCAAACAAAAGTAGAGGCCATTGAAAATATTTATAAAACACTAAAAGTTCTAACTATAGACTTAAATGCTATTATTGTAGCTATCGCCCAGCCAAAGAAGATAGATATAAAGAAAGCAGAGAACATGAACTATTTTGATATTGCGTGGACAGGTGCAGGAGCATCTGACTCAGATACAATTGTAATTGTTCATAGGGAAAGGTCTGCAGACTCTGACTCTTCTTTTGTTCCAGATATGTCGGTCAAGGTGGATGCTGGAAGATATACCAAAGGCGGTCGTTGTAATATCTTTTACGTGGAAGATTTAATGGCCTTTACTCAGGATAAATATTTAGAGGAGGCTACAGATGCCTAAAACAGAAGCTTGTTTTAAATGTCAATTCGTGGCTAATAAATATGTTCCTACTAGAGGAAATCCAAAAGGGAAAGTCTGTCTTATAGGTGAGTCTCCTGGAAGACAGGAATCTATTCAGGGGGACAATTTAGTTGGAATGAGTGGAGAATTCATATTTAAGTTACTAGCAAAATTTGGGATTGAAAGGAAAGATACATACAGGTTTAATGTAGTAAAGTGCTTTCCCGATGGAGAAAAACTATTAGAGCCTACGGCCAAGAGATGTTTTAAACTTCATAAACATGAATTAGATAGATTTAAAGGAAATCTATTTATATTATTAGGTCAGTTTGCAGTGAAAAGAATCCTCGGCTTGGAGTTAAAAGAAACGCACGGAAAAGTTATTCAGAAAGACGGAAAATTCTATGCATGTATTTACCATCCAGCCTATTACATCCGTCGTCATGTAGAGTGGAGTTTTGGTTCTCCCGATAAACAATCTGTAAAAAGAGCTTATGGTGAATTCCTAAAGCATGAAGGCAAAACAATTGAAAATTTATTTAGGGAAATTCCAGGGATAAATTTCCAATCTTCTTTTGATTTTTACTTCACTAAAGTTTCCTCAGAAAAAGAAATGATAGAAAAATTAAAAGAATACGAGGGGAAGATTGTTACTTTTGACCTGGAAACAAAATGTGAGGTTGATGCTAAAGGTAGGTCAGCACTAGATTGGTTTTACGGTAAAGAATATTGCAATCATATTTGTACTGTATTTACTTTCTTCCAAAGCCTACCTGAAACTACATACAGTCCTGGAAAATTTACGCTTGAGTATCCAAAAGAAAAAGTAATTATATATACGGGAGAATGGACTGCGGATTTGGCTAGGGCATTGGATAAAACAAAGGCCGTTGCTTTTAACGCCACGTACGATACGGGTGTTATTTATAAGCATACTGGAATTAGAGTGCGAATCTCTGGCGACCCTATGGATGCCTGTTATCTTATTAACCAAGGAAGAAAAAAGTATAATTTGGCTTCTTTGGCCTACGAATATGTTCCTGAACTTTCACACTGGGGAGGCGAAATAAAAGCGAGAGCAAAGAAGGAGAAAAACCTTGATTTCCTTTCTCCAGAAGAGATTTACAAATATTGTGCTGGTGATGGTGTGGTAACTTCTATATTATATTTTTTAGCGCTGCAGGAAGTAAAGAAGAACAAGTTAGACTTTATTTATAGTATTGTGATGGATGCTAAGAATGCGTTGCGGGATATGGAAGCTAATGGTATAACAATCAATGAAGAAATGTGGAAAAAGGTGGAAAAAAAATTAAGTGCTAAAGTTGAAATCCTACTCCGACATATACGAAATACACCAGAGGGAAAATGGTATAAGAAAAAATATGGGTGTGAAATTAATCCTAATTCAAATCCTCAGTTACTAGAAGTGTATAATCAGTTTTTCCCACACTTAAACTTTACTTCCTTGAAAAAAGAAGTCTTAGTGGAATTCATGGAGACGGAGGAAGGAAAAAATCATACTTTATCGAAATTACTCTTGCTTTATAGGAAAATATCCAAGGAATTTAATACATACGTCAAGGGGATTAAACAAAGACGGCAGGGAGATTTGGTTTATGCTTCTTTCAAGACAAATACAACTCGTTCTGGTAGGACCTCGTCTGGTGGAAGTGATGTTGTAGGACTAGGAAAAACAAACCAGATAAACATACAGAATATTCCTAGAGATTCTGCAATGCGAGCTTTATTTAGGGCTAGGCCAGGGTATTATTTATTGTCTGCTGACTATTCCCAGATTGAGGTAAGGGTTGCAGGCGCTTATGCTAAATCTGAGGAGATATTGGAAGCTTGTGTTTCTGGACTTGACTTCCATTCTTATGTTGCATCAAAGGCATTTAAGATTCCATATGATGAACTTATCAAGTTGGATGAGGAAAACAAGAAACATGGAGTGATAACTTACAGACAACGTGCTAAAACAATTACTTTTGGAATTTTATATGGAATGACTGCAGAAGGCCTCGCTAAGAGGTTAAAAATGAAATTACCTGATGGAAGTTGGGATACAGAAACGGCACAAAAATTTATTGACGATTATTTTGAGGGAATGCAATCTATATACAATTGGATACAAGAAGTCCATGCATTTGTAGAAAAAAATCTTTTTATTAGGACGGCTACTGGAAGAATCAGAAGGTTTAATAAGTTGGATGCTAGTGTTTACAGAAAAGCGGTCAATACATGCGTCCAATCTACTGCATCAGACATTTTCTTGATGGCTCTCAATACTATTATGGAGAGGCTAAGGTCGGAAAAGGTAATTGTAAGAAGGGCTGGAAAAAAGATAAGTTGCCCTTTATACATAAATAAGGTAAATTTCTGGGGAGAAGTTCATGATGAAGTCATCTTAGAAGTCAGAAATGACGTCCCTCAAGATTACATAAAAAGTCTAGTCAAGGATTGTATGGAAAATAAAATCAAAGAGAAATATCCGTTTGTAAAGGATTTTATGTGGAAGATTCCACTAGAGGCCGATTGTAAGGCAACAGAAATTTGGCAAAAATAATTGGGGGGTACTCGTATGGGTTACAAATTACCTGGTATAAAAGACCGCATGGACAATCATCCTTTGTATGATAAATATGCCAACGAATATGACTTTCTATTAGATGCTCTTGAAGGTGGGGAAGACTTTGTTACGAAAGATTATTTATTACAACATAGCTTTGAAGACTCTTCTGCCTATCAAACTCGTTTGAAAAGAGCATGGTACTTTGACATAGCTAGAAAGGTTTTGAATTCTTTTGTAGAGCCAATTTTTAAAGAGGGTGTAATTAGAAAAGGCGTAGATGAATATTTGGATTTTATTGACGATGCTACGGGTTATGGAGACCCGTTGGACGACTTTATGTGTGAGGCAGGAATCTTATCTGCTTACTTTGGCTCGGCATATATCTTTGTTGATTACGCATTTACCTCTATAGACGAAGGGGTGGACTTTCCAGAGTATAGTAGTTCTGCGGAAGAAATAATGCCTACAGTTTCCTTATTTTCTCCTACCCAGTTAATCAATTGGGATAAGAGGAGACGGCATGGATTTATGTGGGCAACCTTTAAAACAACAAAAGTTGTTGAGGGAGATGAAGTAGATGTTTATATTATCGTAGATTACGAAAAAATTTATGAAGTTGATGAGAACGGTAACAATATCGTAAAGCCATTTGAGCATGGGTTAGGCTACACACCTGTGTTTCAGCTCAACTTTCCGTCTTCTTTCAGAATCAATAGACGCCAAGGATTAGGTTTGGGATTAGCTTACATAATGAAAGGAATTTTAAACAACATCTCGCTCGCAGAGGAGCTGGGGGAAAGAAATGCATTTTACCAGCTTACACTTCCAGACGATGGAAGTATTGAAGAATGGCAAGCCAAACAATCTGAATTAAGACAGATGCAATACGATGAAGAATATAACCTCTACCTTGAACTAGCTAATGCAGACTCATTTATTGAACAAGGGCTGGACCCTGCATTACGGAGATTAGCAAAGTCCACTGTTCTAACATTTCCTGCAAATACAGGACATCCTCCAAACTACATTTCCCCTCCAGTCAGCGGTATGGGAAATGTGTGGAAGATTGTGAGAGACGCAATATTTTTTGCAATGTATTTGTCTGGGATACAGAGATACGACGGTTCGTTTGATATGGAGTATGTATCTAATAAGCTTGCAAAATTTTGTAAAAGTATGGCCCTAGTTGAAAAAAGAATATTCCAGACGATTGGAAAGTATATAGGTAAAGAAGCAGGGGATGACCTTGAAATATTATACCCAGATACTTTTTCCTTAGACTCACTACAGTCCTGGATTGTATCAACTTTAAATATTTCCAATTTAGTGCAAACAGGTTTATCCCCAGAATACGTCTCCGAATTAATTAGAGAACTAACGTATATCCTTCCTCTTCCTATTTCCCAGATACAAAAAGGTAAATTAGCTAAGATGGTTTCCTTTTCTGCAGTTGACAGCAATAAGAAATAAATATATAATCAACAGAAATCATATATGAAGGAGGTATAAACTATGGGTGATGGAAAAGTTAATAACAACAATCCTACTCCACCTGAAGGTGGAGGTGGTGAAGGGAAGTATATTCCTGAAACTGAGTTTAAGAAGGTTATAGAACAGAGAGACAAGTTAAAGAAAGAGCGCCGTGAGCTTCAAAAACAAATGAACGACCTTCAAGAACAGCTAAATTCTTTACAGTCCCTACAGGAAGAACTGGAAAAGTATAAGTCTTTGGAAGAGGAATTGCAGAAGTATAAGGAGAAGGAAGAGGAAGAGAAAAAGAAGCGGATGGACGAGTTGGAGAAGGAGCGCTACGAAAAGGAGAAATTACTTGGAGAGCTAGATAAGCTGAAAAAGCAGCTAGAGAACTATGTCCCTAAAGATGAGTATGAGAAGGTGAAAAGCGCATTAGAAGAAAGGGAACAAAAAGTAAGAGAACTTAGTGATTATAAGTTGAAAGCTGAGCTGGTAAACCTTGCCACGCAGATGAACGCAGTCAATCCAGAACAAATATATTTAATTACAAAACATTTCTTTAAGGTGAATGAGGATGGAGAATATGTCGTAGAAGAGAAAACAGAGTCTGGCGGTATCGCAGAATTATCTCCAAAGGAATTCTTAGAAAAATTCTTATCTGCTCCAGAGAATTCAAATTTAGTTAAGGGCGAACCACCTCAAAAGAAGACTCCTAGAGAAGACACTGGTGAAGGTGGAGGTGGCGGAGAAGGAGGAAAGAAAGTAGAGTTGAGTCCAGAAGATAAAAGAAGGGCTGCTTCAATGGGACTTACAGATGAGGAATATTATGAATTTGTAATTCAACCAAGAGAAAGAAAGCTAGGGAAGAAGGATGAGGAAGAATAAAGACCCTTTGGAATTATTCTCTGCCTTAATGCAGTCAAACAAACATTTAGATGAATATGAGCTGGGGGAGGGAATCCTCCCCTGCACCCAATTTGTTGCAAGCGAACCTGACATTCCTTTGCTACTCCTCCAGAATATTTTAGGAAGTGAAAATGTAGTTTATATAGATAAAATGGCTCTATGTGTTAGAACAGATAAGACTTTACGAGTATTAAAGTCTCCCGCCATAAAGGAAATTTATTTTTTTGTCCATATCCCAGACAGAAAGTTTGTATCGTATTTCATTGACAAAAGTAATGTAGGAATATTTTTTGAAGATGAAATAGTATCTCCCAATAGAATTATTATTGGGAACTTGACTCTGGATGCAGTGGATTTTGTCACCAAGAATTTGGCTAAAAAATGTTTATGGAAATACAATAAGGCCATAGCAGAAAAATTATATGATGTGAGTCAAGGAAGAATAAGTGTTTTAAAGTTCTTTGCCAAACATCTACAAAGGGCTACGAATAGGAGAGAAGTAATGACGCAACTTAGTAACTATCAAACAGAGCAAAAAGAATTCATTGCAGCTCTGCTGGAGTCGCCAATAAATGAATTCAGCGAATTATTTGAGTCGTATTTGCAAAAGTTTGGCATATTTCCATTGAAAATAGCTCTTTTAGACTATTTTAAAAATGCCTTCTTTAGTGAGCTCAAGGCCAACTATCAAATTAGTGAAAAAGAAGTTTTGGAGACTTCTGAAATACTTGGTGAAATAGGTCGGGCAACAGATACGGGAAGTTTTATAGATGTCGTTTATAAACTTTATTTTAAAATAAGGAGGACTTAGGATGTATGTTGCAAGTCATGGTGTTGGTCCTCGTATTCCTGTAATCAATAGAAGAGCTACTCCTACAGAGGGTAATGATTTTCAGCCCAGGTCAGATGTGCTTGAAATAGTTGAGCATCCAAAATATAGTAATGTTGGATATGTAAGGCTATATGAGCGTCCTGTATCTGCCCTCGGAACAAGTGGAATGATTACTGTAATTAACATGGATACAGGTGAGTTAATAACTGGAACTAACACTTTCCCTCCAGGTGTGGACCAATATTTTGTTGCTCCTTACCAACAATTAGTATTTTTTAATGAAAGTAAAATTGGGACCACTGTAAGGGTAGATTATACAGGCATGGGCTCAATCATAGACGCAATAGATTTTAATTATGTCTATGAACTGGCTGCAGTAAACAAGTTCCTATCTGGAGATATAGAAATAGGTGCAGGAGCTACGCTTACTTTGGAAGAGACTTTAGTAACAGAGGTATATGTCTTAGTTGAAGAGCATGTATATAAATTAGCTACTACCGAAGTTGACATATTTATTCATTATCCAGACGACATGGATAATTATTACTCAACTATTGTCAATAATGACGCAAATAATTCAGTTACTGTAAAATATAGGGCTACACATTTATTCATCCCTGAAAAGTAAAGGAGAATTTCTATGGGCGAACTTTATGGGAAGGAACTAAAATTTATCTTAATGAGCTCTGGGAAGGTGATAGGTGGTTTTGTTACGGAGAAAAACACGTATTATGAAGTTGAAGGTTGTTATATCCAATTGGAATTACACGAGAATACAAACGAAGCATACAAAGAAGTTAAGCATAAAGGAAAAGTAGTTTACCAGCCCTTTTCTCCAGTTGGAGGTTTGATTCAAAGGTTAAACGTTCCTAAAGATAAAATAGATGGATTTTTAGACATGCCTGAAAGTTTTGTCACAAATTTTAGGTTTATTCTGGGGGAAGAAATTAGAGGTCTTAGGAGAAAGCAAGAGTTATTAAATAGGAAGCCATCCCCTATGAGAGCAGCAGTCGAACCTGAAGATTACCTTGCCTTTGTTCGCAAATATACGAAAGAACACGGAAAGTTGCCTATTAAAGAGGAGTCGGAGTTAGTATTAAAGGAAACAGGGATTATCGGAGGTCGTTTTTCTATAAAACCAACCTCTCCTTATAGGCCAACACAAACTAACAATAAATAATTTTTGGCATAGGGAGGGAACAATGAAATCTTTAAATACATACAAAGTATTTAATGGAAATGAAGTTACAAATGCCATTAGGAATTTAACTATATCTGATAAGAAGCTTCCTTTATATAAGTCTTCTTTAATCCAGATAGAGTACCTTTCCGTAGATTCTTTATTTACAACATACCCAGATAAAGAGGACAATAATTCGGAGAAGGAGCAGGCACATAAGCTTTTTTATGCTTTACTTTTAGAAAAAAGTATTGACGTCTCAGATGATTGTAAAGCAGTAAAGTTTGGAAGGAAATTATTACTACCTCCAGTAGTTGAGATTTATAAAAATACGCCTGTTCTTATTGCAGGGTTTTATAACATATACTGGGCTATAGAGGAGTACAACAAAAAGGAGGTTCCATGTATTACCATCAAACATTATTCTTATGTGCCTCCAGAATTTTACTACAAGCCTATTCATCTTCCTCTATCCTTTTTAAGCCTCATACATAGTAAATTTGAGATTGAAAAAAATGGGACGACTAGGGCAATTAACATAAACTTTTGAGGAGGTATGGTATGAAAATGAGTGTCAAGGTAGAAAAGAAATTAATATTAGAACTAACTGAAGAAGAGTACTATTGGCTAAAGGCCTTAATGCAGAATCCTTTTCCAACACAAAATAATCCGACAGGAAATCCTCAGTTGGAAGATGAATTCAATAGGGAAATGCGGAGAAGATTTTGGGATGCTTTACAGGCCCTAGAGGACGAAGTGTGTTCAAAAGGAGTTGGAGATGAGCTTTCTCATTGAGATAAAAGATGATAACGCATTAAAATATTACGAGACTTTTCCATATTCTTTTCTTATTTTGAAAAAGTTAGGTCAGACAATATATGTGTTAAATGGTTGTGTTGCGTATGTAGATATAATATCAGTTCCAGTTTATAATTGTTTTAGTACCTTTCTTACAGATATTATCAAGGCGTTTAATATAAAGAGGCCTCTCGTTGTGGATGACCTATTCTATCTGGTAAGAGACGTAAACGTTGAAAGGGTTAATTTAACTAATAAGTTTTTATATACATTGGAAAGTGTTGAGAGTAAAAATATTCCAACGATTCCGAAAGAAATTCCTGACACGGCTGACTTCCCTTTAAAAGAACACGACCTTATTTGCTTTTGTCCTCCAGTAACTGCATTTCATGAACTGAGACTAAGTCAGGTGAATCTGGACGTCATTAACGCTATAGATGATAAGATTTTCATCCTTCCAGGAGCTACAATAGGAGTAGCTAAGAATTTTATCAACTTTTTTAACTATTTTGTAGAAAACAAGATAGTTTACCACGTTCATATTCCCTCTCCAATTATTGATAATTGCTGGTTTGTCGTCTTACCTTACCATATAGGAAAGAAGTATGAGAGCAACTTTACCTTAACATACCCATTCTATGTAAGTAAGATTCTGGAAAGGAAAGGAAGGGGTGTAAGTGGAATTTATATCGACTTTGATTTAAGTGCAGAAAAGATGTTGTACCAAAATACAGTGGGGCTGACTTAGACCCCACTGTATTTTAAAAGTATGTGGCCCTATCGTCCCATACTTTATTATATTCCTGTGGGTCTGTATTTGGTAATAGTTTTGAGACAATATTCCTGTCAACATCATAGTTAAATTTATATATTAAAAACGCAGGGTCTGATGTTTTAGCGCCTGCAACTGTATGTCCTTCGTAAATTACTTTTCCGTCAGTATCGTAATCATATATTCTAATGATTCCTTCATCATAATTATATGACTCTCTGAGAGACCAAACGTTGTCGCTTTCTAGGTTCTTGTTAGCAACTGATACGTGCAACAATTGTCCTGTAGCTTCATCTATAACATTCTTTTCTATTACCCAAATATTCTTCCATTCTTCATGCCCAGGAGTATTAGTTTTACCTACATAAATAAGCTTTCCGTCGTCATCGTAATCATAAAGCTCACAATATTCCTGAGTATAGTCTAGCGTTTCTTTTTCACTCCAGCGAACTGAAGTCCTCTTTTGGATTTTGATAACGTTGCCTGTATCTGGGTCAGTCACAACTTTAGTTATCTCCCACACAGGGTCTGTAGGGTAAGCTGGAGACTCAGCGACTCCAATGTAAGTCCCATCTGCAGAGGATAAGTAGATATATTTGGAAGAGTAGTCATATGCTTCCCTATTATCCCACGCAACGTTCTCTTCGACGCCAATTGAATACAACTTATTTCCGTAATAAACATGCTTTTCTATGGTCCAAATAGGTTTATCTGTTTGTTTTCCAGCTTCGCTTGTGCCTTTATATACAATATATCCATGCGTATCATATTCTATGAGAACAACGTGCCCAACCTCGTAATTGTAAGACTCTCTGTTGTTCCAGATGTTCTTATGCGTTATACGATTTCCTTCAGCATACCCCAGCTCAATGGTGTTACCGTTAGCATCAGCCGTATTTCTTGCAATTACCCAGCCTAGAGAGTCAGGTGTAGCTCCAGGAATTCCTTTCCCTTTATACTTCAAAAATCCATTTTCGTCATATTCGTATAATTCGCTAAAAACATCAAAGTAATTATAGTATTCCCTATAGCGCCAAACCTTGTTGAATTCAGTATCTCTATTTGCAAACAAACGGGTTACTTTTCTACTGTTTGATTCATAGATATATCTTTGGATAAACCAAACAGGGTCTGACTCCTTACTTCCTGGAGGAGCAGAACCTTCAAAAATAAGGTTTCCGTTGGAATCATACTCCTCCCTTTTTTCAAACATATCTATCATTCCACCACCTCCGAAGGTACTTGTTCCTGAAAATAATTCTATTAATATTTCAGTCTCTGAGACTGCGATACCATACTGAATTTTACCTTTTAATGTATCTGTAGTTAAGTGCAAGTTTTTATCGAGAAAATACTTCTTCCCTGTTTTTAAATTTTCAAAACCATTAATAATGCCGAAGACAATAATTAGTAATGAATCGCCTTCAGCAGCATCATTATAAGCCACTCCAACTATGTCATAATCCTTAGAATATTCAGTTGGCTGATAATAATTTCCATCCGACCCAATATAGACAACATTCCCTTTACTAATATTTTCTCCTGCAGTTCCCATACGATAAACGGGAACTACAGGAGCTACCACTACTTGGTCGCCTGTTTTGGCTATTTGAAACAGGCCCTCTGGTAGGGAGTATGAGTTGGGTGTGTCATTTAAATCCAAAAATGACCAGGGTTGGGTTAGGCCTCTACCAAACTTTTGGAACATATCTTACTACCTTCTTCTCCTTCTTTCTCCAGGAGTTATTCCAAAATATCTTTTCAACAATCTTGCAGCTTTGGCAGCTATATCATTTCTATGATATTGTTTGGCCCTTCTATAAGCTGCAGTTAAAAGATAAACAGAAGGCTTCCCAGTATTTGGATTCACGTACGGATACTTCCGTTGCTTTGGAAGTAAAAAATACCTGGCTGGGAGTTCCCTACGTCTCTTTTGTGTTAGTAGTTTCCCACCCTTTTGAAACATCTTCTTTAGAGACTTTGGGAATTTACTTCTGTTTTTTACCCTCGTTGTCTTTTTTCTAACTTTTCTTCTAGCCATTTTGTCAAGACCCCCTTTAAACGTTTAATGTTACCCTTCGTAAACACTTGATACTAACAATGTAAATACCAGGTTTCCGCCTGCTGATTTGACTGCGATTGATTCTGTCTGGTCTAGGGGAATTGGTGATGTAATAAATGTGTCGTGTGGAGGTATTCTTAGAGATGGGTAGATTTCTTTATCCTGGACACCTGTCTCTCCAGACTTAAGAAGAGCGACAGTAGCGAAGTCTTCCTCTTCTGAGTTATTAGCTATATACAAAATATTATACGTTCTGGAGATGGAAGTGTAAAGTACGACTTCGGTATCTGCCCCTGGTTTTTCCCTATGAATCATGCTTTCTCTCCTTTAAGGTCTAAGAAATATCCACGGATTAATGTAAGGGATTGTTGTAACTCTGCCGTTCTTTGCTGCTAATACTTGGGGAGTATGATAATCCAAAGAATCTGGTGTATCAAGCAATTCTGTAAAGTACTGAGCCCTTACATTTGTGGTTGTAAGTCCTGCTACAATAACCTTAATTGTGTAATTTTCTGGTAGGTGATGCTTTACCCTCCAAATCCTTCTGCCTGGATACCACTCTACCGTACATTCTTCACCTGCCTTTAACACACGCCAACCATCAGCAGTTACCTCAGTTTTGTTAATATCTACTTTAGTAGGAACTACAGGAGCTCTATTCCAATCAGTGTAAGCTATTATCCATATCGCCAATGTGCTAGGATTCTTGTCATGCCAAGCATCCTCTGGAATGTTTCCTATCTCCTCCAGAGTATTTCCTGCGTTATATAAATTTTCTGCACTACTTGTAGAGGAGACCTCTTCAAAGACTAAATTTGTGGTATCCCATCTATACAAGATACCGTCTAGCTCCACGAGATACCTATTTGGATTAAAGTTCAGTAATTCATCAGTAGAGAAGTTTCTGGGAGAAACATTGTCAACAGTTATGTCGGACGAATTGAATGGGGGATGTAGTCTAGTTTTTGTGTATTGTCCGAACGCACTGGAATAGTAAGACATTAAGGATTGGTACTGGTCAATCACGTATCTTATGACCTCTAAGTTATTTACATCATCTCCAACCCACGCTAGAGCTACATCAAGTACTTTTGTAGGGTCTGTCGCATTTGTATTCCCAGACCCCCAGCGACTTGGCTGGTTAGGTGCTCTACCGATATAAATACAATTTCCCGTAGAATTTCTAGTTTTTACGATAATTGAATCACTTGATGGATTGTATGCCCATCCCCTAGCTCCAGGACCAATCCCCGCAAAGCTAAAGTTTCCAAGTGTTGTGATTCTGGAGTCTGTATAATTCATAATAACTGTGCGGGTAGAAGTATTATCAGTAACAGCAAGCTTTGAATATATGTCGCTCATTAAGACAAGGTTGTTCGTAGATAATATATAATAAGTTACGTAATTGTTAGAACTTCTAATAAAGAAGCAAATACCACAATTATCATTACCGTCGTCTGATATCCTCACGCCGTGACTTTGTAGGTGTCTTAGAGTGATGCCAACTCCAAACGGGGTCGGAACAGGAGCTACTTCACCTATTATGTCATAGTTTACAAAATTACCTAAGCTATCAACAACTTTTCCATCTTTAAACTTGAATATGCTTTTAAAGTTATATCCCGTGTTTTCTATGTTTTTACACTCTTCAAATTCTAAAGCAAACGTATCGCTATATTCTACGAACAGAAGTGCATAAGGATTATCAACTACTTCCCAGCTACCAGGAGTAGTTGGTAATAATATACCTTCTCTAACTGTCTCGCCTGTTACAGACTGCATTACTTGACAGGTTGTTTGTATGTTAGCTTTTATCTCCACAGGAGTATCTGGGGCAAGGTCTTCAAAGGTAAATGCAGACACACTACAACAAGAGTCGTCCCTTCCAGAACCAAAGATAGCAACCACATTAATAGCTTCATCTGACGTATTTTCCAAGTTCCATGTATTTTCAGATGGAAAGTATGTAGCATTCACCACGTTTGTTTCTTGATAAGTCTTTCCCTTCCATCCTTCTACGGTCATTTTATTTCTAAAAGTAGGAGCGTGGTCTTCGCTAAGGGTTGATAAAGATGCCACAAACGATAATCTTTTCCCTACAAAAATTTCAAAATGTTGTGGTCCTAGAGCCTGTATGGCATCATTTGAAATTCCATTTACTAAGATAGAATCTCCCGTAAACGAATTTAGCTTAAAAAAGTAAGAGCCACTCCAGCCATAATATTCGTCATCGGCCTTAATTAAATACCTTATTTTCTCGTCTGCCGAAACACTTTCATCAAAATATATTTTGTCAATATAATTCCAATCCGATGTATCTATCTCATCATTACATTCAATGTAGTATCCTTTTCCAGCTTCTATCACTGGAAGAGATAATGTCCAATAATTATCGACAGTAGTAACCGTGGCCTCATCTACCTCTTCCACATAACTGCTAGAGTTTTCTATGCCTCCAGACGTACTTTCTCCGTTAGTTACCTCATAAATTTTAACAATATCAACTTTACTTAGAGAGTCGGATGAAACTGAAATAATTTCATTAGCAGGGATATAAAAAACTCCCAGTCTTGACATACTTTCGCCTAATTCTGGGACAGAGAAAATTAGGCCTGTTCCTGTTTTATTGACTCGCAAATATTTGTAGCTGGCCTCGTTATACGATTCTGGGGTATCAAATAGTGACAAGAACCTGAATTTCTTTGTTATGAGATACCATATATAGTTAATTTCATCTATCGCAACTAGAGAGCCCAGCCCATAGTATTCTATAGTTACTGTTTTACCATTATCGGCTGCATTAAAGTAAAGCCTTCCTGTTATGTAGTTTGTTCTAAACTGCAAGGGGCCTGGGTCTGTAGTTACTTCAGTAAATCCATCTATAAAGATGGAGGTTCCTATCCCAGAGAACTGAGGGACTTCCCTTAACTTTACGATGCCTCCAAAAATGGTTTTAGTTTCCCTTTTAAATTGAGGCTCGTATTCGCCTTTAATATTCCGTCTAGCCCCTACTAAAGGAAAATTTGGTCTATAAATATAAGAAGGGTCAGTCATCAGGCATACCTCAGTCTAAAGGTTTTATATGCTGCAAAGAAGCATCCAGACAAACTATCCAGAACATCATCAAAATCACAATAGGGATATGTTTCCAATTCAGTGTAAAATTCTTTAAAACGCCTTCTGTTAGCTGGAAGAATAAGAGTCCAATTGTCAAGGTATGGCTCTAACATTGATATCCTCTCAACCTTATTCACTCTATGGGTAACAACTTGTGGGACAGGCCTGCGTAAACCACGTCTCGTTAGAAATTCCTTTAGGCCGTTGACATAATAATTATCCCCTCTATCTTCTACAAGCAACTTAAAAATTCTTAACCCTTTTTCCTCATACTCTTTTATAAACTTGTATATTAGAAAATACTGCTCGCTTTGTCTTAATTGACCTACCTTATTGTCAATAAAATAAATCAAATTATTATCCAGTTTCGCTAAAGCACATAAACTAAACAAGTCGGAATCGCCTTTCCTTCTTCCAATTCCTCTGCTTTTCTGTTTCCCTCCAGTTGGGTCAACATAAACATATATGAGAGGATGGTAAGCATATATTTTTTCCAATTCTTCGTCTTCGTAATACTTGTATTTTTCTGGTCTAAATACTCCTTCCTCATCTTCAATTATCTCATTCTGTTTTTCAAGCATAAAGGCTCTTCTGCCTTCTAAGTAGTATTCTTCCATTAGCTTTCTGACTGGATAGACTTCCTCCCATAATGACTTAGCTCCTTTGAGCATCTCCTCCTTATGTGCGAAATAAAATTTTAGAGCATCTTTTTTCCTAAACTTATTCTCCCTGTCTTTTAATATCTCTCCAAATTCATCCCATAAGTCCATTCGTTCTGGGAAAGAAACAAGGGCTTTGAAAATCTTTCCTTCCCAGGCAGCGTAGTCCTCACTATAAAGTAATTTATATACTAAGGCAGTTTTAGCAAGGACAGTTCCGACTACTAAAATGTCTGCATCTTCACTTCCTGCTTTTACAAGGTCTCTTGTAAACACTTCTTCAACAGTTGCTGATAGTGATGGAGAGGTAACAGATTCTAAGTTGTCAGGGTCATCTACTATAATAAGGTCTGGCCTCCTATTTTTATATTTAGTTCCACGTATGGAAGATTTCAAACCAGCAGTTCCAATCAAGATATCGTTTTTAGTTATTATTTCTGAGCTTTTCCATTTTTTTCCAGGACCGTGGGCGTGTGGAAATAAATAGGCAATTATATCGGACTCCAAATATTCCTTTATGGTTGTCAATCTCTTTTCTGCTTGGGGTTGCGTGTCAGAAACTAGCAAAATATATTTATAACGCTTCTTTGGTGGTAAATAATCATTTCTGCATACAATCCACAGTGGACCACCTTCGGAAATAGTAGTGGATTTACCCCATCCCCTGGGACCTGCAACAACACGTCTCCTTCTCGTTTTTTGATTATCTTCTATTAGTTTTAGTAGATAGCGATGGAATGGGCTAAAAGACTTTGTATAAAATAAGTCTGGAAGAACAGAATACATAAACGCATCGTAATGGAAAGCACACACTTCGGCTAGAATTTCACGAGGAATTTCTTCCTGTATTTTCCCATCTTTACTTATGAGAGAATTTTCCGCTGATAACATCAGCCAACATCCTCCTGGAATTACTATCTAAATTTATTACAATTTTTCTATTATCTACATACTTACTATCCTCTCCAGATTCTTTGGTTTCTTTTCTTGTATATTCTCGGATAGTTAGAAGTAGCTTTACTAAATCAGCTTCTAGTTGAAGGGCCTTTAACATATTGTTTTGAAATTGAGCAGCGACATGAGGTTTTTTACCTATGTAAGAATCAAAACCAACTTCAGCTTCTTCTATGAGTTGTCTATTCTTGCCGATTACATAAGAAATGTTACGGACGCAAAAATCTAAAACACCGTCTGGCTTTTCGGAAGATACATCCTCAGCAGATATATCTGGAACTGTTGGGTCAACTAAGTTGTAACTATCACTCATCTCCAACCCCTTCTATATTAAATAGCCGAGCAGTAGGCCATTTTATCGGTTAAACTTTTATTTGTCAGCACCTTTGGAATATTAATCCAAGTTGGGTAAAAGATTGTTTTTGCTAATGTAGCTGGACTCATCTTTATATTCGGGTTTATGTGTGCAGTAAAAAATATCTGTCCAGCTTCATCACACATAAGAAAAAACTTCTTCACTTTGTTTATCTTACTTATCCAATCACGCAGTATAATTCCTGCAGTTAATCCATTTATACCACATCCGATAAAACCCGAAAAATACTTTTTTGTTCTGTCAATAATTTTCCGTAAAAATTCTTCTAATGTCAACAAATCAGATAACTTATTTAAATCTGCAAAACCCAATAAATCAATAGCAATCACATCATACGATTCATCCCTTTGTATGTATTCAAATGCATCCCCAATTACAATTTTATCTTTATACCGCTCCTCTCTTACTGGACAAAAAATTTTACACACATTTATCACCATTTCGTCAATTTCAACAATCTTATAATTCTGTATTCCTTTTCTACGAAGTACTGGGACAGAAGTAAGGTCACCTCCTCCAAGAATTAAAATATCATCAGAAGGCTCGGCGCCATCCAGTAAGATTTCGTAGTAGTCGTCGTTGGGCAAGGATGTCTGAAAAATGTTATCTAAATATAATCTTTTTTCTCCAGAAAATTCAATTACCATTATATGTTGGTATTCACTTTGTTCTGAGGCTAAAATATTATACATAGCTTCCTACTCCGAATAAGGTAAAGGTTTGAGGATTATCGTTGGTATCTATAGTACCATCTGTTTTATAAATTTTCAAATAGATAGAATCTACTGTTGTTTCTTGGACCATAACAGTTCCTAAATCCCCACCAGTAACTTGAGCAAAAACTATTGGAGGTTTAAACAAGGCCTTGTCAGTACTTATATCCAGCACATGACGATTTTCTATAGCGTCATATCTTATGTTAGCTACACCTCCTCCAGTTCCGCTTTCACTATCGTAATGCAGGAAAATAACCTGCCTAGGTTCATTATCTCTAAACAACTGTTTTGAGGTAGCTGCGGTCCCAAATAGAGAGATAAAACAAGATAGTGGGAATACAAAAGGTTGGTCCTTGGAAACCAATCCCGCTACTTCAGTTCCGTCAGATTCCTCCGTGAAGTTACCATCAACATAATAGACAAGCCTCCCATCATCAAATGTCTGGTTTAGAGGAATGTCAAGCCTTCCAACGAAAGGAACTACTGGAGGAACAAGTTTACTTTCTGTAAAGTCGAAATTCCAGGTACAACCTATATAAAAGCAAGGAAAGTCACTGTTAGAATCGTGTAATTCGTTCCCATATGACGTTAATCTAATTCCTTTATGAATACTATAATCTGGAATGAATCCCAATGTTGTGGTTGCAAATCCGCTCATGGTATTTAAATGGCCAAAATTATCATCCACTTCTGGAAAGAAAGCAATTAAGTCAATGTTTTCGCCAACATTATATGTTAGAGATATATCAACTGTTGGAAGCCATAAGCCATTTTCCTTTTCCATAGATAAAGTCATCAGCAGACCCCCCATATAGTTATAGTAAATGGTTTATCATCTAAATCTGCTATACTAGCTCCAGGTTTTGGTGTAAGAATCACGGTGTCGTCTATTTGCTTAATGTTGTACCTGGGTGGAGTAGATTCCATACGCAAGGTTGTGAAGGATTTATGTAAGGAAGTTTTTAAGTATAATACAATTTCATCGCCGTTTATATCAGAAAGAAGAATATCTGGATGGAGAGGATGTTTGGTGAAACCACTTACATTTCCGTCAGCAGTAAATTGTTTTTCTGTTGTGGAAATTATGTGAACGGAATTATCTGCAGCCGTATATTTTGCATACACAAAGAAGACTGCAGTTCTACTTCCAGAGCTTGCTCCAGCGAATAGCTGGGGTGGAAGTAGGAAGCTATCCACATTAACTAAGTCTGTATGTGTAGCAAAATTTCTTAATCTTACTAGTGCCAAATTGTAGTTTGATAAAACCTTAATACAGGTTCCGACTACATAGCGTTTATCTACAGGGCTTGTGATTTTTATAGCTTTGGTTCCAGCCACGCCGAGCAAGTCTCCTGGAGAGACCTCTCCAACGTATCTTACATAGGCTACTCCCCCCATCTTTAACAATAGGTGTCTCCTCTCTTCATCTCTTCCTACAACAACACCTGCTATCCCACAACCATTATCCACATTACTACAGGCCAGTCTTGTCATATTTTCAAAGAAAACCGCATATGCTATCTCGTGCATTTTTATAGGTGCCGACCCCACACTAGGAATAAAGATGCAGTAGGGGGTTAAATATTTTGACATTAGTAAAAAGTTGTCATTCAATAAGTTTATGAAAAATTTATTTCCCGAATCTATCCAATGTAAAGTTGATGGGTGAAACATTAAATATGCGGACATTGCATTACTCCCCGTGTGCTAGAAAAAATATTTTAGGATTTTCACTTCCACTTAACCAGTCTAAAGGATTACCGTTCAAATCAAACAAGAAAATGTCAGCAACAGTTGATGAGCAATTTACACTAATGCTTGATGGTGTTGAATGATAATGTGACGCCAAATATACTGGAGTAAAACTAAATGTAGGTATAAATTCAATAGATAGACGATTACCTACGATTTCCGTAGAGCTTACTCCTTCAGTTCCTTCATATAAATAGTCTCCGACGTTTACGTTTCCCGTCGCTAAGTCAACTTCACCAGTAAGTTTTACTACATATAAAGGAGAGTCAGACGACCCTTCGTAAAATAAAGTAGCTGGAGTTACATATTCTGGGAACAAAGCGGGGTGGTTTGCTCGTCCCTCTAATACTACCTTAATTGTACTTGCGTTAATAACTTCTGTACATACTCCTATAATACGATATGGTGGGTATAGGTCTGACATAGACTGAGATACATTTACATATCCTGTGTCATCTACATAGGCGTATTTTCCTATTAAAGTTGTATCTATTCCAGTCGAAGTAGCAACCGTAGCTTCTCCCAATATTTGAACATAAGCTAATCCATCTTCCAATAAGGTACACACACCAACAGGATATTGGTCAGGCTCACATAAAGCTAGAAATCCTGCTGAATTTATAGTTACCACACGTTTTTCATCAACATTTCCCATAACCTTATCAGTCGCAAAAAAATTTGACCCGTACTTATACACATAATTCATCATATTTAAATGAATTAACATATTCCAACCAACAGTATCGTATTCTATCTTTTTCAGCATTATCTACCTCTCTAATGGATTTAGGTCTATAGATGTATATGGTGTGTTATAAGCCAACCCCAACGCATTTTTTGCCAAGAGACGTAGTTGCTCTTCAGGTAAACTACTTGGCTTTACTAACTTTGCTTTTCCTGCGTTTCCCTCCAGCCACAACACAATTCCGTTTAGTTTTGAGTTATCGTTTTCTGCGAACACTAAAATATAGTTATTAAATAAAGGAGGAAAAATTGTGGAAATTACTTTATCCTGGTATAAGCGTTCAATCTCTAAAAAATTATCTACTTTGACTAATCTGACAAACATCAAGTCTTTATTTAAAACTGGTTTGTCTTCCAGTGCAAATTTATACATCGGATACCTCCACATGCACTTTATTACTTTCTGACGTTGTGTAGTATAAATTTCCTGTAAGGTCAGGATATGCCGTAATGTCGAATCTAGGAGCCCCTCCTAATGCCCCTATAATTTCACCTATAGATATCCTATACCCTATAGTTTGTATCTGGAATACTTTAGTATATACTTCTCCCGTAGGAGTTCCATCTGGAGCGACAGCAGTAAACTTAAAAATCACGTTAACATTTTCAGTTACACCATGTAATGCAACTTCATTAATTGAAGTGGTCGGTTCAATACCGTTAGAAGGCGTTATATCCAACGGATTTTGTGAGTTATCTAACATTCTAGGTGAATAATAAAAAAACCTCAAGTCAAGTGTATCTACACTTCTAACTATCAAATAAGTGTCTGTCCCTCCAGGAATAGGATTTAACTCACTATTCACTGTTATGTACGGTTTGGGGTACGACGAATATTCGGCAGGTACAATTCCATCGTTTTCGGTCTTTTTTCCTTCAGTAGAAAACATAGAATAGGCTATCCCAATCACATTAGATTCAACACCAACAAGGGCAAGGTCACAGAAAAAAACATTAGTTACTGGAGCAAGGGTAATGCCGTAGCTTGAGGCGGTGGAAGTACTATTTAAAAATACTACTGACTTTCCCATATCCAATAGTTTTAAGTAACGGTCCGCTCCGACATCTACATTAAGAAAACCTTGTAATTGGATTCTAATAGGTTCTTCTGGAGATAAAATTACGCTGCGAAATACTCTGAATAAGTATCCTATACCAAAGGCATGGATAACAGGAGTAGAATCCTCGTCTTCACCTATTTCTGGGTAGTCAATATCTGTAAGTAAGACCCAATTTGTTAGGGTATCTTCCTCAAAAAATTCCCCCAGTCTATTGTAATAATCTTCAGGAAGTCTTTCGTTTTCACTACTTACTCCCTCTAGTGTAACTTCTACGGTGTCGATACTTTCCCTCAAATCTACAGGCGTCGCCAATTTTCCAATTAATGTAGCTTCAGGAGACCCGTAAGATGCGATGGCCTCAGCGTTAACAGGGTCGTTTGTATATTCATTCTTTTCAAAGACTGAAAATGAGTTAAATGTACCACTTGTAATATGCGCTGGGAACATTACGTTGGAAACGCCTGTTATTAAGGGAGATGTTTTAACGACCAAAAAGGGAAGGGGTTTATCCTCAGCTAAAGGACTTGGAAGAGGAGGAACAGAAGGAATATATAATTCTCCTTGTTCTGCAATCTCCCTATACTCTTTAAATTCAATATCAATAGTCTCGCTAGGATACTCGTTAATGGTTTTACTTATTACAGTTGCATAAATTTTTAATAAATTTTCGCTCATAGTTCTACTCCAGAGGAACTTCTATGGTAAACCCATCACCTACATTTAAGTAGTTGTAGGCGAAGGAAGTTTTAATAGACCCACTAATTGTTGGTTTACTGAATATGTCAAGCATATCTTCCAGGTAGGCCTTTACATCGTCTATCCAATGTAAGTAATCTAGGTTTAAAGATTGTCTTTTTCTAGCTCCTATAAGCATCGCATGAGCCATATTCGCAACTGGAGGGGCAGCAGCGCTATTATATAAGTATTCGTAAGCATCATCTCCAGTTCCGTCATATACTTCATCAATACGACAAGCAAGGTATCTTGCCTTAAATTCGTTTATCACATCTGACGAATCTGTTGATGGCTTTTCTATCGTAACGTCCGTCATGCGTTCAAGTCTTACTACTGGAAGAGAAGATACGTCCTCGTAAGGGTCATACAGGAGTTTAAACCTAATCTTTCCATCACTAGAAAGATTCACGGCTATACGAGCTATTTTAGACATGGTTTCCAGAACATCCGAATATCTGTTATTTTTGTAAGCAAGAGAAAACCACATATATGGAAATGTTGTGATTAATCTTCCTCCTATAGATGCTGCTGACGTCCAATCAATATCCTCTACTCTATACAAGTCTAGTAGGATATCTGTAACTATTGCGATAGGGTTTAAATCTACTACATCTCCGCAATAATTAGACTTCCTAAACCGAACCCAATATGAGGAGTCTCCTAGACCTAATGGTTCCCCATACTTCATGAGTAAGTAAACTGTTCCTGGAATTATTGTTAGTATCGCTTGGTAGCCAGGAATAGCTCCGTTATTAACCCCCATAAATCCCTGATTGACGGCAAATGTGGCGACTCCTAACGAATGTGTTTTATATTGTGGGTTTGCACCGTCACCTCTACTAAATTTTGGTATTCTATTTGCTCGCTCCAACTCATCTAGCGTATCAAAGAAATTATCAGGCATAGACGAACCAGGGTATTCTATGGTGAAGCAATCTGCTATGCCCACATTTGTGTATGCGTTAGTACTTGTATCGTATATAGCGTGCCCTATGTCATATTCGTGTCCCCAGAATTCGGCCATAGGCATCGGGTCTGTAAATAAAAATCTATCACCAGTTACTAAGATGACATTAAAGTATAGACATACAGTTCTGGGAGAATAATAAGCACAAGCAAGTAAGTGGTCGGACCAAATACGCTTTCCTACGGGTTTATTCTTCGCCTTTTTAGCTTTCTTTTTTCCTCCCATTAGAAGAATTAGCGAGGCTGCTATGCTAACTACAGTAAAAGCGGTTGATAATGCAGGCATAGTCTATCTCCTCTAGTAGTAGCGTTTGTTTATTTCGTCCATAGTACTGTCTTTAATCACAAGATTTCCCCACCAAACTGTGTTAGCCCTAACCTTACACGTACCGTAAGTTCTGGGCAGAGGTTGCGAATCCGTATGGGGCGGAGTAATTTCTACAGAAACATCTGCCGTTTCGGTCTTATCATTATGGCCCTTAGAAAATAACGCAAACACTACAGTCAATAAGGTTACGCCCATCGAAATCCATCCAAATGCAGACATATTACCAGCACCGCCAGAACCGCCTACAGCCTTATCTCCTCCCTTAGTTGACATCATCTACCTCCTTTTTATTTTTAATCAAACTACTTTTTTCTATGTTAGAAATCTTAAGTAGAGCAGAAAGTATTATGTTTATTTCAGTAATAGCGGGAGATAACTGAGACAATGTTTCCTCGATATTTTCCATTCGTTTATCCAACGAACTTACTCCCTTTCCCAGTATATAGATAACAAAGACACAAATTGCTGCAAAAATCAAAAGAAGTTTGGTTAGAGCTACAAGAGTAACGTTAGATAAGTTCAATACGTCAAGCATTTAACCCTCCAAAGTGCAAATTTATTTTAATTCAATTATTAGAATTTGCTCCTCATCTGTAGTAACATCTTTTTTCGCTTTGATAGTCACCCAACGACTTTTTGGAAAAACGAAGGACTGGGAATTCTGCCCTACATTAGAACCTTCAATCACTATCTCTCTCACATTCTTGTAAACATTTACTACCCCTTTACCTTTTACAGACATACTTTGCAAGTAAGTTATAGTACCTTTTTTCACCGAAGATACGACACGTCCTGAGAGAAACAATAAAATAATAAGTATAACCAATCCCTGGAGAATAATTGAGTAATCCGATAGTATGTAGTTTTTAATAAAGTTCATCTATCCTCTCCCTTATATCTTTATTTGAAAATATTTTATAAAACAACCCCAACGCTTCTAAGCGTGACACATTACAGCCAAGACGTACCTCTGGTTGTTTTATTTTGCCAGACTGAAAATTTATCAGGATATTCCCAGCTAACATGCCCATATTATAAAAATTAACAGAGGTAGAAATAGCTGCATTGTACTCTTTGCTTAAGAGTAAGTTGAATACTACTTCCAAATGACGCATATTTAAACTTGTAACAATCTTAACTATCTTTTCCATACTTACAAGTCTTCTAGTGGGAGGGTCGTATAATCGCTGAGCAGTTATAAAAATTACTGAAAATTCCTCTTTTTGTAGTTTCTGAATAAAATCAGTCAAAGATGTTGTATCTGGGAAGGAAATAGTTTGGATGTTTGAAATACCTCGTTTATTAAATTCGTTTGATAGGGTATCAATCAAGGCCTTTTCGGTATATGACATAAAAGTGCAGGAACTTGTGACAACATAATAAGTCTTTGGCGTCAATGCAGCCAAATCTAAAAGGTCCCAAAGTTTTTCTAGTCTTATTATTTCCTCTACTCCAGCCACCTCGGCGTTGTTGTTTAATCTACTTTTGTAAAAAGTCAGTGGAAGATTTAATCCACTGAATATAACTTTATAACCTATATTTGCCAGCCTAATACCAACATAGTTAAAAGCAATATCATCTACGGTAACCACAAAACTTAGATTAGGAAAGTTTTCGATTATGTTTTTTACAATATCATCAGCAACATCACTAATATCTGCGGGATTAATATTTTTAGTTTTCGCTCTTAAATAGTATATTTGAACAACTTCATCGTCTCTTATATAATGTTTATCTCGTAGGCAATCTATAATTCCAAGCATTTGTGGCCTATAACATACATTGAATGGATTATAAGATGAAACTATAACAACTTTTTTGTTTACTAAATTACGATTTCCAGTAGAAATTAGTATATGTGGGGATAGTAGAACATACATAAATATTGTAGCACAAAATACGAATACTTCTTTATGTTTCATATTCCACCACTTTAAGCTTTTTAAACAGTCTTAATCCCTCGTTCGAATACTTCTGCCTAAGAGTTATTTCGTCAGCACAGGTCCGACCGATAACTAATTTGTTTGTGATAATTGATACTCTAGCATTTTGGATTAATATATATGTTCCGCTATCTGCAATGTCATCTACCCATTCCAATTGTAATCCTAACTTTTTCTCCAGACATTCCTTTAAGTTACGTCTATTATAACTTAAACATTCAGATAAATTGTCAGCCATTCTATTTCTTTTGTCAAGTAAGTATGAGAAAAGTTCATTGGTGGGGCGATTATATCGTAACTTGAGAACCTTTCGCAACTTGGGGTTATTTCTTAAAATTTGTTTAAATCTACCGACAATTACGCTCATGGACCCCAATCTCCACTATGGTCTGGATTGTCGTCATTATTATCATTGTTTTCAGATTCATCGCCCAAGCACATCTGACCGATATTGCCTCTATTACGCACCGACGTATCGCTAAGAGTATCGCTTGTAAGCATATTTGACGGCATATCGGGCCACCCACATGCCCTGGGAAGATTGCCAAAAAGTAGCTTACATCTATCTAAGTCACCTATGCAATTGGGAAGTATAGTAATCTTTTTGTTAGCATAATTCATAACATAGTCTGGAATATTCCATTTAAGTGAAAACGAAGTCGGTGATAAAACAGAAGCTATTAAATTTGGGACAGGAAGCTCAAAAAAAGTGACGTTAGGTATCTCCACACCTCCCATAAGGATGACCAACCCTTCTCTCCAAAAGTCATCAAAGGAATCTCCTAAAAAATATGGAGAGCTAGGCAACTCTACCACATTGTCTCCAGTAATGTTAAAATTAGTATATTCCGCCTTGTAGGCATCTTGTGAAAGGCCACAATATTTATCATAGATAATATGATTACAGTATCGCTGGACCCAATAAGTAATGACTTCGGAGTTAGCAAGGTTAAGACCTAATCCGAACTCTACATCAATAGTAGTCGTTTTTAGTGAAGCTTTTTTGTATTTTCCTTTGAAAAGAATAATAGCTCCGTTCAACTCCTCCTTATAGCGATAAATAGTAAGGTCACACTTAAGAAACTCTGTCTTAAAAAATATATCTATCCAGTACTTTGTAGCTGGAAGATGGATTGTAGTATCTACATCTCCGTAAGTAAACTTTATAGCCGAGTGAACTATTGGACGTGGGTAAAATGTCAATCCGTTATACACAATTTCACTCCGCCCAGTACAGAATCCGACCGAAGTAGTATCACTATAAGTAGAATAGAAGTCAAACTGATACAGGTAAATAACGTGGCCTACGGTTACTGCTTCTTCCCAGGTTTGCCAAGACATATTTACACTCCTTCAGGGTAAATCTTTGGAGACTCAGTAAATGGGTTATAATAATTTTTGTAGTCCTCAACCAAGTCCAAAGTAACATAGGCAATATCAGACGTAACAAAGTTAAAAGTAATATCTTCCTTATTACTTCGCACATACAAAAACGTAGTAATTACATCAATATCACTTACGATTATTTCTGGCATAGGATAATCCAAGTTTACTTTTAGAACCCTATAGTCTAATTGAATTTCCATAGACGAAATTTGGTTAAAGTGAATTTTGGAAAATCCATCATATACAATAGCGACCATTCTCTGCTTATAAACATCCTCAATTGATTTCTGACCCCAGTTTAAACTATAAAAATACTGCATCCCAGCTTCGTACTTATAAATCTCAAATTCATCTGGAACATGGAAAGGAGCATAGCCAACAGGTCTAAAATCCTCTTCCATAGCAGTAAACCAAAAGGATAGGTAACGCCCCTCTATCAAAAACTGGAGGTCCAACATTTTGTTTATTTCAGCTCTATTAGGGAGAAATACATTAAAGATTTTTTGAAATATAGGTAGTTTCCTAAGAAATATAGGCTCAAACGTTCCAGTGCCCATGTCCATTAATACGCCAGTAAAATCCATTCTATCTGCAATATTCTTATAATCTATCGCCTGCGGATAGGGAATCACCATAATATCATAATGTAGCGGGATATTATGGTAAGTGACGCTAGATTTTCCAAATATGTAAATTTTATTATGTATCAAGGCCTCACTCCTTTACAGTAAAATACGCTTGTCAATAGTTCCGTCAACACTTGCGCTTACGGTTACATCATACGCATTTCCTTCACTATGAGTTATAGTAACAGTAAAGTCAGTAGGAAGTAATTTAACAGGGTAGCTTAGGTATGCCCTATCAATAGTCCCCTCAATTATGTTGAGTTCTGGAGAAGAAGACAAGATTTCTATTTTTGTAAATTCAGGCATATCATCGCTTATTACACGTTTGCAGGTTAAATAGTACGAGTGGACGGTGTAGAATGTGTCAATAACGAGACAAGCAACAAAGTTATCAAATGTCTGATATGTTGTTTCAATATACTCATTAAACTCTTCCGATTCTGTCAAGATGTAAGGAGGTTCGATAGATACAGGTGTAAAATGCCTTAGTGGATGTGTTACATAAATTTCGTATCCAGCCTCATACAAACTTTTAGCTCTAGCGGATAATACAAGGTTGCGAATATATTTTGCATGTAAGTATGATACAGTGCTTTTAAAGGGAACCTTTATTTTAGGATTTGCCACTGCAACGTCCACCTTAAACACAACACGAGATTCAAATTCTTGTTGTTCAACGATAGTCTCTGGTTGTTCCATGTTGGGCCTTACTTCAGGCGTCTTTTTTCTTTCCAGATACACCAACGGTATTACTATGATGTTAGGCATCTTTTAAACTCCTCTGCATCTATCTCTATTTTAGCTATGAACTCTCGTCCTCTCCTTTCATGAGTTATAAATCTGCCTTTAATTAAAGGAGTTAAAAACGTGGATTCATAAACAGTTCTATGGTCATAAGGAGAAGAGGTAATCAATACGTGTTGGCTCCCAGACACAAAGTCAACAATACCTCCATAACTTTCGTTTGTATTTATGACTAAGACTTTGCTTGCTATCTTCCAAGTGAGCCTTTCTTCTATAAGTTCCTCTACTGTCCAAACCATTCTATTCTCTTCTTGTACAAAGTATGCATCCTTGACAGAAAGTGCATCCAGTCTAAACGGAACTAGAGAGAAATTGTTTATAAGATTCCCAACGCTTTTATTACAAGAGACAACGTAAAGCCAGTTAGCCATCATAGAGTCAATAATGTCAACAGAAATTGTGTAATAAATACTAGGAATGTTAAAGCTGATTCTGGAAATATCCTCGTCATTAATCGCAGGAACTATCTCGTTGACAAAATCTATAGTTAGTTTAACCTTTTTCCCACTAGAGGATATCATAGCAATTAAACTCCTGGAGGTTCTGATTTATGCTTGCGTATCCCATAACCTCAATTTTCAGAACAAGAGATGGCCTTTTACCTGCATTCAACTTGTGTCCTAATATACAAGGTATCCACCAGTTAAGCAAGCCTGTATTTATTTTATCTGGGAATAGGACGGTGATACCAGTAAGAACAGTCCAAGTATTAGGTAAAACTAGAGGATATGTGTCTGTAGGTACTTATGGTTACTACGTCCTTCATCATTCGCAAGAAAGAAAAATAAATATTAAAAAGCTTGCCGTTAGAGGGAATTTTAGTCTAAGAGACACACATACATTAGGGGTTACAAAAGACGTATTAATTACAAACGTCATAAAATCATTAGTATCCTTATACACACAAAACGGAAGAACACAATCTCTGGTGTCAAGGATAGTTAAGAACTATCCTCAATGGGAAGACTTTATCCCTCCAGACATCCACAAAAATTACAATGAAGTAGATACAACATTTATCAACTACTCCGTTGAAAATTATTATATGTCGCTATATTTATTCTTAAAACTTTCGTTCATATTGAAAAAAGTCAAGTTAAAAAGTAACTTTTTCATATTCCGTTTAACGTCTTCTTGGTGGAAAGACTATTACGATATAATCTGTAAGTCTCTCAACCTCCTTCCTCTCGTTTCCCAGAAAAGTATTACTTCTGGGATAGTAGAATGGAGGTTTAAGAAGACAGACCTGATTTATCTTGTCAAGCTTCTAATCAAAAAGCTTCAAATTAAAACAGTTGATAGGTTAATGACTTTAGTAAGTCTATTTTCGGAAACTGACGTCACATTTTCCACGGGAGGAGAATTAAAGTTGGAAAACTTTAAGGAGACAAAATTGTCAACTAGAAAGTTAAAAGAGTTCAGGGTGGAAAAGGTTTATGATTGCTCAACTTACTTTATTGTTTTAGAGCCTGATAATCCCTATGTTAGGAATAGGCCTATTGAGGTTAATGCAATATATCCAATTTTGTAAGTTAAAAGTAACTTAAGGTTATTGAATCTTCCCGACTAATATTATGAAAAAATTTCCAGTCGTACTCCTTCCATCTGGTAGTTGGAAGGAGTAGGCTTTGTTCTTTATTTTCTATAATTATGAATTTAAACGTAATGCTTGTAATTACGCCTTCAAAGTTGTTTACGAGGACTTTTCTTCCAACGCAAACGTATTTGTTGGAGCGAAAGTCCAAGTAAGCAAAAATACTCTGAGCCATATTTTTAAGAAACAATCCTAACAAAACGGCAAGGAATATTTTTAGGCTCAACCACAAAATAGTAGAGTCAATCGCATCAACTATCTGCACTAATTGGCTCGAAAAATCTCCCATAGCTTAAACCCTTATTATTTCTTAATAAGCATTCTTGCCACCCTTCCAAAGTCCTTTACCAGCCACACGTGTTGGTTATTAAACGTAGTCCCTCCTATTGCTATTAAAGTTCCATCGGAGGTAAATCCATAAGCTGTGTTTAAACAAGCTAACGTTTTATTAGCTATTGTCCCAAGATACTTGTTATTAAATAAATCAAAAGCAATAATATGAGGGTTTTCATAGTATTGTGCTGAATAGTCCACATAAGACATTACCAAAAGCCCGTTGAATTCAGCAAACTTCTCACTTCCAACATCACTACCATTGGTAAGAGCAGAAGTATCTGAGCAGACCTCCTCATAGTTGTGAAAATCGGGAATTCTAAACTTTATAATCTTTCGCAACGTAGCATTAACAAATTTTTTGCAAATAATACTTCCATCAGAAACTTTTGTGGCGAGTTGAACAGTCCCATCAGTATATTCATCTAAATATTCCCAAGTATCTGTGTCTATATCATACCTATAAATTTTACGCAACGGCCCGCCAAACACATAAACGTAGCTCCCTTCGACGATTGCACATGCCCTTGTTGCATCCTCACTTTCTGGAAAAGGAGAGAGCTCCATCCACGTATTTGTTGAAGGACTATAAACAAAGAATCTGTTCGTATAATTCGTAGCATTATAATTTGTATATCCCATTCCATAATAAAAAACATCTCTGTTAGAGTCGTATAATGTAATCCCACTGCGGATAGTGATAGGAGCATTTCCCCTACTGGTCCAGCTATTTGTTTTTGGGTCGTAGTATCTAACTAAAGATGTCAAGCCAGCATTATTACAACCTGAAAACATCCAGAATGTGTTATCAACAGTTCTAACATCATGTTGATATGGCACACGCACTTGATTTCCATAAGGATGGTTAGCTCCGTTAGTCACATTTAAGGGAAATGACTTTGTATATCCAAATATGTCAAAGTCATCGGGACTTCTGTCTGTCCAGTTTAATGTAGTGATTATATCGCCTGGAAAGAGATTAGCTCCCCCACCGCTTTCAGCATCTCTTACATAATCTAAGTTATTAGTAAAAGGATTATATACGAGTCCCATAAGACCAACACTCCTTAAACTCTGATTATTGCTATTATGTTACTAATTCCAGTATTAATATTAGGAAGACCAAAAAGATTAGGGTCAGGAGGAATATAGTCATAAAATTGGAAGTCATCAAACCAGAACCAATTCCCAGAACTTGTCATTGTCAACCGATAAATTAAAAACTCAGCTTGAGCAGCTTCTGGGATGTCAACAGTATGTGTTCCATTATTTATGGATACACCTTCCATTAACGTTGTATATGTTGAGCCGTCGTTACTGCCTTCTAATCTAATTGTAAAAGAATTAGCTTTCACATTAATAGTAAACTTGGCAACTAATTTTGGTTCTGTAAATTCATACTCCCACCATTCTCCAGAACTTGTAGTTGCAGAACAGTAGGTGGGCTGGGAAGTAGTAAGTGGATACCAGGCACGATAGCTTGAGCTATACTCAGAAGATGCTCTTACAGTTCCAGTAGATGATGTGTAGTCAGAATGCTCTACGATTAATGGTATGTTTCGACCATTATCCTGTCCAAAAGTATATCCAATAACTTCAAATAAAGCAGGGTAATCTTCTTTGCTGACCAAAGACCCATCGCATTTTAACCATCCAGATGGAGGAGCTAGTGTATCTGGCCACCATATAATGCTTCCTGATGCAAACCCAGCTCCCCCACCTCCAACGGCATCTAAAGAATCTGTAAATGGATTAAATGCAAATTGCATTACTAACCCTCTCTGAGTTTTTCCAACTTTCTATATGATTTCCACCCAAATAATCTGACTGCCTCAAACATTACGACTTGTTTCCAGGTAGGAACTCCAATGTCCATCATGGCATGAAGAAATACAAAGTCAGCTATCTTTCTATTATATAGTCCATGCCTATACATATAGTCATGAACTATAGCAGGCCCGCTGTAGCGTCCTACTGGAGGAAGAACAGGCCAGACAATACGGGGAGTAGATGCGAAATCTGTCGTAGCTCCCTTCGGAACTGTAATTTTTAGTTCAAAAATTTCATCCACATATGTCAAGGGCTCATAAACTTCCCACTCAAGAATAGTTTTCTTATAAGGAATTATTCCAAAAAGTTTCCTTTTCTCTATTCTTGGGGGAAGTTGTTTTGTTATAATGTCACCAATGAAAGGCATTTCGTTAGCCCTCCTTTTTTATAATATCTATCCCCTCTTTATCAAAGTCTATTCCAAGTTTTTCACAAATTTTCTCTACCAAACCGATAGCCTCTTTGATAGTTATTTTTCCGTCCGCTGCGATTTCAGTTAATTCCTCTGCCAAAAGACCTACCAAAGAAATTGCTTTAAAAAACGAAATCTTCATTTTATGCCCCCTTTATTATTGCTGTTCTTGATTAAACATTGCCATAATTGTGGATAGTTCAATATGCTCCGTCTCCTCTACTTCACTCCAATCCCATGTTATAGCATTCAACTCATCTATTGATGTTGCGTTTAGGATGCTGGATTTTTTGTTGTAGTAGTAATTCATGACGGTATTCACCCATGCCCATACCTTTTGGATTTCAGTAATTATATCGGTTCTGCCTTTATCCTTTGCAAGCTGGTAAAGAGAAAGGAAACTAGCTTGTGTGCCGTTATCATAATGCGAATATACAAAGTCCTGAAGTTCTGCCTTTAGCTTAGCAGCTTTTGCTTCCTTCAAAGGATTCAAAATTTCGTCTGTGCTTTTATCTACCCATTGATTTGTAGAAGAGTCCCACTTCTTAGCAGAAATGTCAATAATAGTCCCACCAACATAAGCCCTTTTCCCAGGATTTTGAATAAGCTCCAACCATACACTATCGGAAATTTCTACCGCATCTGTCGGAATGTTAGAACCGTGAATTTTACTATCGTAAAATCCCTGTGGTAATCCTTTCTCATCAAAAACACCGTATTTCATGCTAATAACCTCCTTTTAATTAGTAGCCTAACGCTATCCAATAATAATCTGCTTCTTCTTTATGTGCGCCTTTAAAAGAAAACCAGGCATCTGTCACCTCAACAAGTACATTAGCCTCATCTTTTTTCATACGAATATGTGTATTATATCTAACGGGAGTAGATAAGGTAATAAATAACACGTCATTTGGAAAAACTATAGGATAAAAAACAACCCAAAGTTCGTCTTCAACTTCTTCCACTCTACCCCATTGGATTATTATACCGTTTGGAAGTTTAGTAAATCCAATTGGATTCTTACTGCAAGTGAAATCCCCAGGAAGGCCTCTAATAAAATCAGTATCAAGTCCGCTACCAGCTCCGTCAACCGTTTTTAGTTTATTTAGAATCTCCAGGGCAGTTATATCGTTTGGAGCGGACTCAGTAAAAACTAAGCCATCTTCATTCTCAGAAACTTGAACAAACTTTCCTCCACTTCCACTGTAGGTATCTGGAGTATCAGACAATCCTAAAAACGTGGTAATAACGTCTGCTATGTATGTTGTCTCTTTCCAGATAGCAGCACCCTCAGTCGCATCCAGACAAACGTATTCCTTTTTTGAGTCAACATTAACCCACCTAGAACCTACAGAGTAACCCTCACTACTATCGTTACTGGAAGAAGGAGATACTGTAGCGTTTAAGTTATTTTTTATGTTTTCAACATTACCCAGACCTATTTGACTCTTTGTCACGTGATGCGGATTGTTGGTGTTCTCTATGTGGGCCCTAACAGGAATATTAGCATTTTCAGTATCTATGTAAAACTCTTCAGCAGTTGTTCCCGTATCTGTATTTTGATTGTGTGCTTTTCCTACCGCATCAGCAGCCTCAGAAGCAGTAACCTCAGTACTTCCATTACTAAGAATCTCTGCTTTAGTTACTATACCATCTTTGTCGGGGTCATAAACATCTGTGCGCATATCTCCTTCATTACCTTCAGGTACAGTGTCAAAAACTATCCCATCCTCACTATCAGAGACACGTAAGAACTTTCCTCCACTTCCATTATAAGTGGATGGAGTATCTGAAAGGCCTAAAAAAGAATTGATGACACTAGCTATATATGTTGTCTCTTTCCAGATAGCAGCACCTTCGGTTGCATCTAAGCAAACATATTCTTTCTTTTCATTAACATCAATCCACCTAGAACCAACAGAATAACCTTCCCCTTCATCATCTACTGTTGTGGGTGGTTGTGTAGCATTCAGATTATTTTTTATATTCTCTACATTCCCTAACCCTATCTGAAACTTAGTAACATGGTGAGGATTATTAGTGCTTTCAATATGTGCTCTAACTGGAATTTGAGCTCCATCAAGTTCAATATAAAACTCTTCAGCAGTTGTTCCAGTATCTGTATTTTGTTCGTGAGACTTAGACACTGCATCGGCAGCTTCAGAAGCAGTAACCTCAGTGTTTCCGTCGCTGAGAGCCTCCGCCTTGGAAACTATACCATCCTCATCAGGGTCATAAGTCTCTGTATTCATATTTCCACCACCGCTACCACCACCCGCTCCTGGATAATTTACGTTGAACCATTCAGAAAAAGTAGTCATCCTTTACCTCCTCTAAATTAATAATGTGTTGTTAGTAGATGTACCATAACATAGTTATCGGCCTCAACCTTATCCAAGACAACGTACGAAGGTAATTGTGTGGGTGGTCCTAATACTTGATTTCCGTCAGAATCAATTGTCAAGGAATAAGACATACCAACTTTCAAATCAGCCACACTTCCCGCTGGGATAAGAAAACGAGTCTGAATAGAATTAATTAGAAATACCTGGTCCCCAGCTTTGTAAGTGTAATCTGGATTGTTCATGGATTCATACGCATTTTCCATCTGATACACACGAGCATCGTTGGGCATATCTAACCAACCGATTATCTCCTTAACATTTGGACCATTAGCTAAAACTAGCTCGCCCGTGTCAATAGAATACCCAACAAACCTTCCCGAATACTTAAGTAAAGTTATGTCGTTTTCCAGTGTAAACCAAACGCCGTAACAGGCAGTCACTGGACGTGGATATAGTAAAGCCATAACCCAACTCCTTTTTTAAAATTTTTTATACAAAGGGAATTCCCAATAAAACCTCTTCCCTTCCAGTATCCTCATAGTCATACTCCAAGGCAAAATCAAACCACCATATTAAAGGCTCAAAGTCAGTATATAAGACTGAGTCAATTATATCAACAAAAGGATTTACACAATAATACTCAATGATATCGGTTTTTGCTGTTATGAAAAACTTAACAATATTTGTAAAATCTCGCAAGTAATTTGGTTTTGGCTGGGATAAGAAAACAACATTGTCAAGGATGTCAGTAATATTATTAAAAATACAGACACTTTGAAAGCATGTTACTGTCGGAAATTCAAATGACTCTATCGTACTTGTTATGTTGTAAGCATGGACAGGCCTACCTTCAACTGTATTTGGAATATAAAATATAAATGTTGGAATAGTTCCTTTAAAAGCGCAATAATTTGATTCCACTTCTATGGTTTTTAAAGGAATAGCCATACGGTCATATAGATTCCCTCCGTACGGCTCATATAAGTATTCAAATGACTCTACTGTATCAAACGAATATATCGGCGCACCATCAGGGCAAAGTTCAGTCTCTTCCAGTGGAGGACATACAATAGCTTCGTAAGGAACAGGAACTAAGTCGCTGTCATATGTATGTATAATCATAGCTTCCTGCGCATCTTCCTCATATCCAGAAGGATTGCAGAAAGTAGTTGTAAACAATGGAATTGAATGGATATAAAGGCCGTGTTCGGGCGATGCTAAGTGGACTGCCGAATCAATAGAATCTATAATGTCAATACGATATGTAAATTCAGCGTAACAAAAATCTGCAAGCTCAAAAGAAGGGCAATCTGACACTACATTTATAGGACCGCTACTCCATAAGTTATTTAAAACTTTATATTCTTCAAGAATATCCATCCCAAAATCAGCGTAAACTTTACAACTTAAATCGGCATCAAACATCTGTAGGTAACTATAGTCATTCCCCACAAGAGACGGCGCATTTAAATTATAGGAAAGTTCTATAGAGTCCAGATTGTCAAGACCAAAACAACTATACTCCGTAAACCCAACCCACTCTGGAGTCGGATATATGATTCTGGAAGCAGAAGCACCCATGTTAAAGTTTTCACTCAAAAAAGGATATGTCAGTGTAGCCATAAATGTATCTAACAAATCCGTTCCATAGCATATGCTCTTTCCAGAATCTAAAGGAGAATAAGGTGTGAGTAGAATACTAGGCAAACCAGCAAGAGAAATATCGTAAAGTGGAGGCTTAATACCACCCACGTCTGTAAAAGTCAGACTATCTAAAAAGTCTATCACCCCTCTATAATCTTTGTAGTTCAAATGAGGTACGATAAAATCTCTTTGAGGGAATGTAGCTGCGTATAAATCCCGAAGAATTAAAGGAGCGACTTCGTTTCCAGTATGGCTGTGTTTAATAGAATCTAATACCTCTATGTCAGGTAGATTTGGTTTGCTAACGCATGTCAAGTCCGCAGTTAAAAATAAGGTAGAAGGAACGCCCTTACCAACATACATTACGAAGTCATACCAAAAACCTCTGTAGAGCGTCCCATAAAAATTTCTGTAAAGGACATTTCCACCGTAAATAGCAGAGCGGGGAATCATATCCCAACTTAATTGGATTATATCTCCTGTAACCGTAGAAAACAGAATCATTGATTCAGTATATAGTTGCGTCCAGGAAAGAATATGGGTCGGAATCTTATACTCTGAACCAAAAGCATACTTAGGATGCAGTCCCTTAGCTATGTCAATAGCATCTGAAAAAGCTGGGGAGAAAAGATGAAATGGTGTAGGGAGGTCTTTAAATAAATGCCCCCTCCACGCAGGTCCACCTAATAAATCCAGTTTAGGTTGAGGAAGTGTGAGTAAGACTTCAACAAAATTTTTCTCTGTCACTCCTATTAAGTTGTCAACACTACTTTTAAAAGAATCACAAAGTACTGCGTAAGTTTCTATTGCTGGCGCAGAAAAGTTAGTTTTAACTTCAGTAAAATTAAGAACGGAAATACCGTGAAAAACCTTATAAACATGAACGTTTTCTATGGATTGTTCGTATGCGTATAAATCATAAATTTCACTGTCGTAAAGAAATGGTCTTAAATTTACATAAACATACGTGTGGCCTCCGAAGAAGCAGGGAGGACCAAAGATACCAAAACCACAAAAAGTAACATCTAGCTCTTGTCCGTGGATGTTAACAAAATCTTTTTGGATTTTCGCTTTAGGGAATTCTATTGAAGTACGAACCAGTTCATTGGCAGATGAATTTGGCGCTAAAGCTTGTCCTACGGGAGTGTAGGTAGGTAATATTTGTGATTGTATTTTAGGAGCGCCTGACTCTGGGCAGGCAAATGGAGGTAAAATGTATTGGACAGGGGCCCGAGTAACTCCAACAAGCTCAGGCCCACCATAAAAATTAGAGAATCCATAAAAGTAACAATCTCCATACATTCACGCCGTCCAATTATTCTTCTGTTGGTAAAGGAACTCCATACCCACGTCTTGCGCCTGCAGCAATGGAACAGTTGTAATGTACAAACGGGAATAAAATGAAAGAGTGTGTGTCGCCACTCTCATCTGTATGAGTAACAATATCCCCTGCATACAGGCCAAGCAAATCAGTGTAATAAAACGGAAGTCGTGCAATTATCCTCCAGAGACCTGCATACTTTCCAAAGACATAACTTGGAGTCAATATCCTAACTCCTGCATAGTTGGAATATTTACAAAGTTCTGTAAAGTCAAACCCGACATTTGCAGGGTTTACAAAAAAGCGTACATCAAAGGGGTCTCTAGCATATCCATACATAGTGCCTGGATAATACCATGTTTTCTTCCCTTCCCAGTTACCTACACAAATACATGCGCCCGCAGTATCATCAGTGTTGCCACAACCGCAATATGTCCTAGGAGACTCATCTTCATCCAACTCACTATCTAACGCAAAAGAACTTGCTGCGGTATATACGCCAACACCATTACCCTGGTCAACATCTGCGGTTAAAATTTCTCCACACACTCCAAATGATAAATGTTGAAAGTAGCCTTTTACATCAATTGGATTATCCCCAACCTCTTCCCGAACGAACGATAGCCAGAAAAATATATCCGTCTCTTTCCTATCAGTTATATTAGGACTATCTAGTAAAGGAGCTAACTGTCTAACATACCATGCTTTTGCTATAAGGTCATTGGCAGGGTCAAAGTCAGCATTCATTTTTATTCTACAGACCAAAGCATCTTGAGGAGTTACTAAGGTTTCATCCACCAAATACACTGCTACATCATCATTGTGTGTTTCAGCCTCATTCTTCTGCGAACCCTTCAAAATCAAGTCAGCAGTATTATCTGTCGTGTCATCATAATCAGGAGATGCTAGAATATAAATAGTATCGTTCTGATAAACAATTTTAGCATAAATCTTGTTGTCCCCTCCATCTACGGTCTTACTTAAGATATATACTATAGGGCCTGTATAAAAGGAATTACCAGGGTCAGCATCTAACGAGTACTCCAGCGTCCACATTAATGTAGAAACATCTGGAGGAGAATAAGTAGTAAGGAAGTCCTTTATGTTTCTAACTAAATCGGGCAGGCTTATATTAGTTCTGTATTCATAATGTACTGCCATAAGTTTACCTCCATTTATACTTTACCCTCTGGGAGCTTCTAGCCCAGGGTTTTCTTCATGCCATTCTTTTATACCTAATTTCATAACTGCCAAATTAAACGGTCCTGACCTATATACATCTTGAACTACAATAAAATTAAGGTCACCATCTGGGGTGCTTATTTTAAGTAAATCTTGTGCTGAAAGACCTAAACCTGGAACAAAATATAAGTCATCAAGGATTCCAGCTATTTGTATTCTGTCTTGTTCATCATCATAAGATATACCACTACCACCAAATTCCTCACGAGTACACGATTGCATTTCCATAATAGAATTAACAACAGAATAGTAAACTGGGATAAGCAGACGTCTATCATTAAACGACTCTACTATCTCTGCTGGATTCCACCCAAAGTGTGCTTGTATTTGGTCGTGTTTCACTCCCAGAGGGTAGGCGGATACTGGGAGAGGAACACCGATATCGTTTAAGTAATTATGCGAGCCACATTCATATACTTTTAAGGTGCAATGACATAAGCTTTGAACAAAAGAATTTCTAACAGGATAAGTTGAAAACCAACCCCATAGGCCATCAAAGTACAAAGCCCTGTTAGATAGTTGAACCTGGTCGTAAGTGAATATAAGCTTCCCATCGTATAAAGACTCTTTACGACTCATTTCACCAAAAGGAACATTTTCACCATCATGAAAAGGCACTGTAGGAATGGATAGCAAAGCAGTAACCTCTGAATCTTTAGGCCCGCAAATTGGGTTAGTAAAATCAGCTAAGGGTAATGACCCAGGATGGTGTGGTTCATAGGAGTTTGTCGGGGGAACGTGCTCAAAAGGCCAGCGAGTTTTTATATGGGGTTCTCTATTAATCGTAGTGGTGTATTCTAAATAGCAAAACACCAAACTCTGTATCCCCTCATACATCATGTAGTCCCAATAAAATGGAGGAATATGTCTGAGCGACCCATATACATTATCATAGACAAAATTCCTTTGAATAGGACGTGTTGGAGTTCCGAGGGTATAAGTAGTTCCGCTACACACCATAGGATACGGATAACCTTCTTTAGGCACTAATCTCTTACCCCATCCCAAGTAGAACATTTCATTAACAAACGCTCCTCTATACTTAGTATAATCGGATGTTAGCGGAACCGTGGGAGTCCTTATCATACAAACTATATGTGTGTCTGTAGCCTTCAACCAATAACAAACGGGTTGATTACCTACTAAAACGGCAGGGCATCCCTCATAAAAATGAGACTGGGAATTATAGTTGTCCCTTACCGCTAAAGAGCCAGCCTGACAATCCCATTCTAAATCGGGGTCAAAATTAGTGTAGGCATTTATTTGAATCCCTTCCTGTTGAAATCCCTCATATCCACGAAAGGTCTTGAGGCCCACATACAAAGGTAACTCATCAGCAGGTTGACTCTTTAAAATTACACATCGTTCCCCATCCGAGTCCACATAATCTTGTAGTTTAGTCCAAGATGCTGAACTGCACGGAGGTTGTCCCTCAACTACTCCTGTAAGCCAGCCGACTATAATAGATAACATATCTTTATAGTCAGAGGCCAGCCCTTTAATATAATCACACTGAACAGCCATACAATCTCCTCCTTAAAATTTTGAAAAGTATCGTTTAAATAATGGTTGTCCTGTTATTATGTTCACAATCCGCTCCTTACCCTCAGTAGAATTAATATACCTTCTAGCTATTGCAGGCTCTGCTATATTTACCACCTCAACTCTTGGAGCCTCTGTTTCTGGAGTAGGAAACGTTTTAGATGGTTGCTCTTTTGTTGTTTCTTTTGAAGGCTCCCGCCTTGAGAACTTTCCAGCTTCAGGTATTTCCAACCCTACGTTAATAGGTCTTACTTCCTGGGTTTTTATGCTACTAAATGTATTTGCAAACTTCATAACTTCTCTTCCAGTATTAACAGGATTTGCAGTTGGCGTATGTATTATCTTTTTATTTAGTAACGATTGTGCACTTACAAAATCACCCTGGTTTATCTTTTCAAAAAAATCCACCCCGAGTTCGCTGACAATCCTATTATTTACTACAAATTCATTTTTTGCAAGCTTTGCTACAACGGAATCTTTATCTGTCTGCCCTTTCCTTACCAATCCCGCAAATCCTCCAGAGGCAAAAGCGGGCAATTCACTGTCATCAAATGAATCTAAAACTACACCCCCAGTATAATAGCCTGGAATTAAACCGCCTTTAAATACCTTATATGACGGGAATTGAGGCTTAGGTAGTTGAAGATTATTATAAGGACCAGAAGGAGGCTTGGCTCCACCGCCTCCAGGCGCACCAGCTCCAGCAGCTCCAGATAGTAAAGACATCATCGGACCCATCAAAGAAACTGGATTAAAAGCAGTACTAGCTGCACTTGACGCTGACGCTGCAGCCAAGGAAGCAGCAGCGTTTTGGATAGCTAAAGCAGCGTTAGCTACATAGTAATGAAATGTTTGCCCAGCCGTTATAATTTCAGTTGACGCATTATTAACTGCAGATGAAAAAGACGTGGCACTAGAAGCTACCGCTGATTGAAAAGCCGAAGCATTTGACGTTCCGAACAAAGTATCCATTAACTCTTTCCCGCCTAACTTTTGAATCATCGCCTGCATCATTATCTTTAGCAGCATATCAAAATACATTTGCATAATCTGGTAGTAAAAAGCACTAAACAATCCATACCAATCCACGTCACCTTCAAATGCTTGCTTTAGTGCTGAGGTCATAACATTAGCTAAAGTTCCCCTAATAGTGTCTGCCATTGAATTAAAAGTTTGCTGAATTATACTATTAATAGTCCCGAGACTAGCTGAATAATTCATCAAGGCTTCTTTAGCTGACAACACATTCACTTTCTGTCTCTTTAAAGCCCCACCTAACTTACTTAAACTATTGATAAAACTATTCAAATCAGCAGAAGACTGTTTTAACCTCTGGGATGACTCCATCAACTTTTGTGCGTATTCCTGTAAACTTTGTGTATTTATGTTGGGGGTCTTTGCAATTTCTGGAGTAGTAGTAGTAGGAGCTGGCGGTGTAGTTGGTTTAGTTGCTTTAGTTGGCGGTTGTAGCTTACCTGCCTCTGGCTTCACTCCAGTAGGTGCTTTTGGTGCTTTAACTCCCTCTTGACCCTTAGTAGCAGCTTCTCCTGCTGCTTTTTGCCCTGCCGTTACTTTGTAAAGCTCTCCAAGAATTCCTTTAATCCTTCCCAGCAAGTCAATCACCGACAATGCAAATTTTGAGACCATAGCATAATAGTTCAACTGAATCTGAAGTCTTGCCTCTAGTAGAGCTTTTTGCTTCTCCCGCAGTTGAATGATAGCTTTAGTAATCTCCTCCGCCCTTGTAAAAGATTCTTTTCCTACACGTTGATAGGCGTTAGCTTTTGCAAACTCTATCAAGCTATTTCTAAATTCAGTTAATGCAGAGACAACAGTATCTATGGAAGGGTTATTTTGTAGAACTTCCTGAACATACTTTCCTTGATTTATTAAATTCTCTTGTTGTGCCTTAAATTCATATTCAGGTCCTTTATACTTAACTTTAAATTCTTCTAAGGTCTTTAGCCAATCAAATTTTATCTTTGCTATTTCAACATTAAGATTTTTGATTTCATTTGTAATGTTCTTTATTTCAGTAGCACTACTTCTCAAACTATCCACAAGACCATCCAACCTTTGTGAGGCAGTTCGTCCCAGCTTAGCGAATGCCTGTTGCGCAATCATAGAATTCTCTGCATTCTTCCCTAAAAGCGCTGATAAGTCACCAAACTTACTATGAAGCGCATCAAACTCAATTATTACATCAGTTACATTCCCCTTTAGTTTTTCCAGCGACTTGATAGTATCAGAAACACCTAGTAAATCGTCCAAAGAGGCCGTCCCTGTAAATGCCTCCCGTATGGAAGAAGAAATCGACATAGCATAGTTAGCGCTCTGGAAGATAGAAGTGGAGGCTTGAGTTATAGTTTGTAAGAACTGAACTTGCTTATTTAAGAGATTATCCAAGAGATTAACAACTTGTTTCACATCCTTGGCATCAAAAGCCTTCCGATGCTTTTGAATATACTCAAGGGCCTTACCCACTTCATTAATCTTAAATTCCAAATTACTGAAAGTATCTAGGAGACCTGCATTTACCTCATTCTCAAGAGCCTGCACTGCCTCTCTTCCTACTCCCAGAACACGCATTAAACCTTCTAAGCTAAATTGACGTAAGGATGTGCTGCTTCTTAATCTTTCGGCTGCTTTAGTTATTTCATCAAAGGTAACCACCCCATCTTTTGCAGTCCTCTTCAAATCCGTAGAAATGGCCGTCCATATCTGTTCAAGGGATTGTACTAGCTCTTTTGCTTGTGAAGAGGATAAAGAAAATACTCCACGAGATAGATGTGTGATAGAAGCTAATATTGTTTGAGTCTTCTCGTAAACATCAGAGAGGTCCTTTTTCAAGTTGGCAATATTCCCTTTCTGGGGAGAAAGAAGAGTAAGTTTAACGCCGACAGTAACTTTTGAGGTTAGACTTTTTAGGTCTTTAAGTAGTTTATCAACCTCCTTTAAAATAGCCATGTCTGCTTGTTGAATACTTTCCTTAGTCTTTTGTGTAACCTTACTCGATATATCAGTTATAGTCTCATCTACAGTTTTTTGTATAGTAGCCTTTGTTACATTAATCTTATTTTCAAATTCATCTATTGCGTTTGTCATCTCTTTTAACTTAGCCACTTCGTCTTTAGAAAAGATAGCATTCTCGCCCTTTAAACTAGTAACTTCTGAAATTATAATTTTTAACCTTTCTAATTGTCCCTGCAGTATCTCTAGTTGTGGAATCCCCTCTTTAGTTTTTGGAATTGCAGAGAAAGATGCTTGGATGATAGCAAAAGTCTTTTTAAGATTTTCAAGATATTGCTTCCTACTCTCAGTAAAAGCCTTTGTAACCGTATCTATTGTTTGAGGGCTAGCTTCCCAATCCAAAGATTCAAGGTCAGCTTTCTTTTCTTTCAAAACTTTAAACGAATCAATTAACTGGTGCATTGTATCATCTAACTTTTCAAGAACTGTAGTCCCTTTTTCTAACGCTGAAGTCCACTTACCTTTCAAAATATCGGCGTTTTTCAGGAAGGCACCATTTAACTTTGTCAGTGTCGTATAAAATTGTTCAACAGTTCTTGCCACTTCTTCTGGTCCAGCTTCCATTGTAAATATCTGGTCACGAAGGCGCTTACCTATCTCCTGTATATCTTTATCAGGATAGTTCATGAGTGCAGAAGTTACAGACTCCATAAAAGCTCTAACTACTACTTTTACATCTCCACGGGAAAACATCTTTTGAATTAACTTCTGGTTCCCTGAAGATGCAACTTTATAAAACTCCTGCAGTTTATCCCGAAACACATTTCCCAAATTCGCTATCTCTATTCCACGTTCTAGCTTCACCCTTATATTTATACCCTCTTTAGCTATACTCTGGAGCTCTTTTAAAGAATCACGTAAGTCTGAGAGTTTTCCTGTCACCTCATCAATATCAGAGATAGAGGCTCGGGCCAATGCCAAGAAACTCCCAAAGGCCGTTGTAAGAGCAACAAAAACCCAGGGATTAAGAGCACCTGCGAAAAGTTCAAAAAGGCCGATAAGTTTGGGCATTATTTTACTTAGGAGTCCCATAGCACTAACTAAGGCAAGCATAACAGTGGTTATTTCAGAAAATTTAACTGCCGTCTGTTTCCCTGTATAGCCAAGATTATCCATCCATCCAATAAATAACTCTACAAGGCGTAAGACGCCCGTTATCATATCCTCAGCTCCAGCCAGTACACCTTCTATAACAGGACTCAACGAATCCATATTCTTTGCAAACTCAGTAACCAGACTATTTACCATAAGTGTTAAATGCGCTTTTAAGGAATCAGCACTCTCGCCAAATGCATCTAACAATACCTGCTGGGACTCCAACGTATTTGTAAATTCCTCTAAAATATCAGTATTTCTAATCAATACAGAGAACGCCGATGCTGCTCTCACATTCATACTATCAAAAGCATCCGCTACATTAAAACCAGCATCGTGCATCCGTTGCAAGACCTTAATTATTCCTCCTGACTTTATGTCAACATCAGACAAAGATAATCCGACTTTATGTAGAGAATCTATGAGTTTGGCTGACGGGTTTAAAAGTGCATTAATAAACTGTCTAGTGTATGTACCTGCTTTAGACGCTTGTAATCCAGCGTTTGTAAGAATACCTAACATAGCAGATATTTCAGAAAAAGTAACATTTGCCTGCGGAGCAATACCTGCAACATATCCAATAGCCGTCTTTAACCCATCGAGAGAGGCTTTAGAATTAACAATTGTATTAAAAAGAATGTTGGAAACCTCTTCTGCCCTACCTGCATCCATACTCCATGCACGTAATACAGTAGTAATAACGTTTGCTGAATCTTCTATAGATGCACCCGTTGTGTACGCTAGCTTAGACCCTGTTTCTAAAATCTTAATTGTATCCTGGATAGAATAACCAGCCTTAGCTATCTCTGTTCCAGCTTTTGCCAACTCAGACATAGAATAGGCAACAGTCTTTCCTAGCTCATCAAAAGCATTAGTTAAGGTTTCGATATCTTGAGAGGAGGCTTGAGTAATTGCGCCTAAAAGTTTCATGTTATGTAGGAATTCTATAGCTTCCTCATTTAATCTTCCGAGGAACAAGTATGCCTGCCAGAATAAACGTAGCTGGATAAACCAATTAAGTCTAAATATATCCAAGATAGATGCACCAGCTTCCCGTCTGACTTGCTTTTCTTTTAATGTTTCTAAAGTCTTTAACTTTGTATTAACCTCATCTGCTTCTCTAGCAGCCTTATCAAAGGCACTAGCGTAAGCCCCAAAAATTTCCTGAAGTTCCTTAGATTTTGGGATAGTGTCAGAAATCTGCTTCAATAACTTTGCGTACTCATCGTTCGCCTTCAGAATGTCAAGGTAGAGCTTAGGTGTGCTTTTAGTAGCTTCGTTTAGCTTCAACAAACCCTCTGGAGTCTTCATCTCCTCCAGAGAAACGCCTGTCTTGACTGAATATGATTGGAGACGAGCGTTAAGCTCTTGTGCCCTCTGGAGAAGACGAACCATGTTGTTTAGCTCTTGAACATCCTTCCGTTTGATATTGTAAGTCTCTTCATCAACATTTTTAATAAAGTTAGCATCTTTCAAAATCTGGTCATTTAAATCCCTCCACTTCTTTATCTCTTTAACGGTAGCATCTACAAAGCCACCTACAGCTTCATAGTCGCTCTTGATTTTTCTAGTAGGACCAATAAATGCCTCTCCCATTTCACTAATAACACGCCTAACCTCTTCTAACTGATTCATTGCCTTTGTAATATTCTCAAACTCTCCAACACCAACCTGTTTATTTAAAGAAGTCAGGGACTTAGTGAATTCCGAGTATCCTTCAAAATTTCCTACTCCAGAATATTGCTCTAAGATTTTCTTAGCCTCGTTTGCTTGAGTGGCTAAGGTTTGTTGTATGTTTTTTGGAAGCTTATCTATATTTGCAGTCGCATAATTAACTAATTGCTGAGCATACTCATAAATTTTTCTGTAAATAGTTTCTTCTTTAAACAAGACAGATAGCATTTCATCGTTTATAGACACGCCTTCTTTAAGAGCAGTATTTACAGATTCTATCAGCCTCCGCCATTTTTCAATAACATTTCCACCTTGCTGCAGGTCTGCTATTCTCTCTTTAATCTGGGCAGTAAGGGTAGCTTCACGCTCCTTAAGAATATCAGCAAAGCTAACTTCCTTCAGCCCTGCCATTACTTCACGCACCCCTTTTATTCTATCCTCTAAAACCTTTGCAGAGTCAGCTAGGGCCTTAAAAGGATTAGTTGTGGGGGTGACTGTAAATACTTTCTGCAAAACAACGCCAACGTCAGTAAGACGCCTCTGCAAAGTATTCAATTCAGTCGTAGTAAGTCTTTGTAAGACTGTTTCTGGAGAAGAAAAGAACTGCTCTAGGGTTGTACTCTTAGATGCAAGATAGTCGCTTAAAGACTTCAACCTACGCTCAAATTCAGTAGTTATGTTTAACTCTTGTTCTACAGAAGTGAGTGTTTTAAGTGTGGATATCCTCTGCTCATCCGTTGCTGCCTTATTCCTAAGTTGTTCTGTGTATAGAGAACGGAGTGCAGAAGCGTAACTGCGCAAGGAAGTTTTTACCTGTTCGGTTGAATCAATAGTTTTAATGAAATCCGAAGTGTCAATAGAAATTTTAAATTCTGTGGCTTCCAGGTTCCTTTTAATTACCTTTACCTTTTCTTCCAGAGCAACCAACTTACTTGTGTCAATAGCAAACATAGATTCTTTTGTAGGAATTGTAAGCCTCTGAATAGTTTCTACAACAGACTGGTATGCCTTTTTGATAGCTTCCACATTTTCAAAACCGCCTACAGGAAATTCAAACTTACCTGTCCCAACCAGGTCTAACATTCCCTTCAACAGATTCTTTTGTTGCTCCAGAATACGTATGTGCTCAATAGAGCCTGCCTCATACTTCTGGGAAAGAGAAACTAGGGTTTGATATTCTTTGGCTATAGAGGACACTACATTTTTCTTTACTTCGCTTAAGCTGAGGTCTTCTTCAACTCCTATCACCCCTTTCTGAATAGCTAGTATAACCTTATCTACGACTGACAAATACTCTCTATACTGGTTGGTAGCCTCCGAGATTAGTTTAGTCCCTTCAGCTAGAGATTGTCTTACTTCGGCTTCAAGCCTACTTCTACGCCGTATCAGCTCTATGGCCTTAGACTCAAATTCTTCCGATACTTTTATCTGCTCAACCTCTTTTGTTCTCTCGGCAATTAAGCTCATAAGTTCAGTTTTATAGGTCTTGATAGATTCCGTATCCACTCCAAGTTTTAGACGCTCTTCCTCGGACAACTTCTTTGACAACCCAACAATTAATTCCAGAGTTTTCTTTGCAGATTCCAACTGAGCTAGTTGTTGCTTAGGCATCAAGTTCACATCTTTACCTAATTCTACAAACCTCCTGTAAACTTCCACTAAGTTATTCGTAACAGCATATCTATTCTCAACGGCCTTCAGGAGAAAATTTTCTATATCTACACCATCTCTCTTAGCTCTAATATACTGGCGTTCCATCTCCTCTAAGTTCTTAACCACATCAACTCCAGCCACTTGTAAAGCAAGAACCTTTTCCAGATTACGAGCAATATCCTTCTGGGCAGATAACTGGAAGGAAAGAGATTCCAGTTTTATTTGTTCACTTCCAAAGGCCTTTCTTATCTCTTTTGCAGTAGATTCACTAACAACTCCTAATTGAGTAATTATATCAAGAGAGTCCACAATCTGTTTTTTAAAGTTTAGTACAGTCTCAGTCGGGAGTTTCAAATTGTCCAATTTCTTATAATTTGTAACAAGTTGGTTGATTAGCGTAGTGATAGCAGAAAGTGTAGTTTCAGATTCAGCAGCAGACTTCCCTGTAGCCAAGCTATATTCGTTTACGGCCTTGATTAAACGTTTTGTAGCAGCTAAAGGAGAAGAAGATATAGTCGTCCCGATGGAAGCTAAGTCATTTTTAAATTTCTCAAGAGCAGTTGTTTCGGCTAGCTTTTCCTGAGTCTGCACTAACTGGTCAAATATATTTGCAGCATTCGTCCCCTCAGTTAAAACAAACATTGACTTCAATACCCTTAGCTGCTCTTCAAGAAACACCTTCCGCCCTCTCACACCAACCAATGAACTTCCTAGAGCCTCTGAGTATTCTCTTTCATATCTAACTAAGTTACTGAGGTATTGTTCTGCTTGCTCTAAAAATTTCGACTCTTTAACTAAGTCAGCAACCTTCTTAGCTTCCACTTCCTGACCACTTCTGGCCAGAGATAATAGGGCGCTATAGAAACTATCCTGCACCTTTAAAATATTGTATCCTTCTTTCAAATATTCGGTTAGGGTAAGTATTTGGCTCTTGTACTTAGCAGCCATGTCAACAATAGATGAGATTACATTTAAACTCTTTCTCCAACCTTCTTCCCCAGTTTTTAGCTGCAGGTTACTTTCTAATTGCTGGGAAACAAAAGCTTTATATTCCTCACTTACACGAAGTAATTGGGAGCGAATTTCCTTGAACTTCTTTAAATACGGGGAAATATCAATTTCTTTCTTTGCTCCTTCCTCTCCTCCTTCCCCTTTTACTTTTTGTATAGTATCAATAAGGAAAGACATTTCTCCTTGTAACCTACTAACTTCAGCCCGCATTGCAGAAATACCACTATAGTCAAACCCTTGCAGTAACTCCCCAACCTGCTTTTCGTCCATCGTAACGCTCATCAAAACCCGTTTAAATTTTTCAGCCTCTGCAATCAGCTCCTTAAAATATCCACCCCTATGTATTCCCTCCCCAGTCAAGAACGTTGGTATGACTAAGCTTCCACTAATAGTATTTATTTCATTTGCAAAAGCCGTTGCTTGTTTCAATAAGGAGTCAAATGATTTGGAAAAACGTTCCTCTATCCGTTTTGTAACTTCTGCGGAAATTTTGGATAGCTGACTATACTGCCCAGCTATCTCCGTTATCAATTGTTTATTTCCTGCAGATGCAGCAGAAGCCAACCTTACAGATAAATGCTGGAGATGAGCATACACGTTTTCAATGGCAGTCTTCATCATATTTAACTGCCTAACACCTTCTTGGAAAAGTGCCTCAAACTCTTTCTGCTGGGAAGGAGAAGTGAGCTTAAGTTTAGAAATAGCTTTGGTTGTATTTACAAGTTGCTCGAACCTTTTTGTGTAGGAGTCAACTAAAGATGTAAGAGATTCCTTGACAGCTTCAACGTCAACTTTTACCGTCTTTTTTACTAATTCTAAGGCCTTTGTATTTGCATAAACAGGAATGTCAATTTTAAATCTTGAAACGTCTAGCTTTACTTTATTTAGGTCCTTTATGAACCTAGCCGTATCTATACCTAAGTCTGCATCAATTTTGATATTAACATTATTCTGTAACTGCCTTAACTGTCCCAGCAGTTCGTTAATTACTTTGTCAATACTTCCCGCTGCATCTACAATCAATTTAAACGGAACAGTAAAACCTTCCATGTTAGGCATTTATCTCACCCTCTTCTTAGTTATTTTTAATGGCGTTTGAACCTGTGCTCCAATAGACCCAACAAAAGTTTTTACAATATCATCATCCTCAGACATTACAGCTTCATTCACGTTTTTAGCCTCTACTTTTTTCTTAGGTCTTTTCCTATCTGTTTTTATTTCTCTAATTATATTACTTGGTTTAAGAGTATCCGTCAATTTTGTCCATAACTTATTTATCTCTACATTACCCTCTTTAGTCAAGTCTTTAGCAGTATAAGCAGCAACACGCAAAAGATTAGCTAAGACTAACCAATCACGTTTCTCTTCATTATAGGTATGGTTGTAGAATTGATAAACCAATTGAATGGGATAGACCCAGTAAAGGTCGTTATATGAATGGCCTTTGGAGATGAGGTACGAAAATATCTGAGTTATTGTTACTTCTTCTGGAAGAGGAGAACTTAACTGTTCGTCTCCCCGAATCCTATTGAAAAAAAATTTATAAGAACCTCTTTATTTAAACGCCATACTGCAGCAGCAATCTTAACAGCTACATCGGCACGCAAGTTCTCAATTTCCTTTGTAGGCACGTCCAGCACCTTAGCGAGTATAGGAGTTATATCTGGGAGAATGAAGAAAGCGATTTTAATTATGTCTCTAAGAGTCAAAGATGGACTCATTGTAAGCTGAGGGAAAGCGTCTGCTATTTTGTCAACTAAAGGAATTAAGTCTTGAGATATTAGAGTAAGCTTTCCAAAACTCAATGGCGTTATCTTATAACCTTCTATCTCTTCAATCTGAAATAAAGTATCATCACTATGCTGATTAGTTGTCGGCATAACCAAAACCCCCCAAATCTATCTGAATGTTATCTTTTACTCTGAAGGCCCCTGAAATGTCAGGGGCCAACTCCCTATAGCTTTAGCCACTAAAAGGCATAAGCTCAAAAGTCTGTAGGTATCCAAATGGTATTGAAACAACAGGCTTTCTGTCAAGTAGTTTTGCAGAAACATCCCTCTGACAGAATAACCTAAAGCCACCAGTAATCCAGTTTTCCATATCAAAAGTGAAGTTACCATCTGGAACAAGAGAACAACGAGGAATTACATGAATCATAGATGTTCCGATTTCAGTGGCCATAGTCATTACAGCGCAACCGAACACTCTCTTGAACGCCCTTCTAGTTCCAGTCACTGCAAAACCGTAAAAACCCTCGTCTGCAAGTACCCACTCAAAACCGTTCCAAGAGAGAATAGTATCTGCACGCCATAAGTCAGAACAGTCATCAACACAAGGACGACTATCCACAATAGATAGAACAGCATCGTTGACACTAAAGAGAGGGTCACTACCATAAGAGTCATTGGCTGCAGTTCCTTTAGGCCTGATATATGTCCATGTTCCAATTGTTTCAGTAGCAAAGTCAAGATTTGCATAAGCCAACCACTGCCTCTTTCTTTCCCAGTCTCCTACCAAAGGAGCTTCATAGTTTCCACCAATTATAAAACCATAAACACCATTTGGTGGTTCTCCTGTCTTTCCAGCATTCAACCATACAGACCTTACTGCGTCAAGAGCTTCTGCAGGGTCGCCGATGCTCTTGTTTATTACAGTTATAGTTGAATTGTAAGAACCTTGGAAAGTATAGCTTGGGTCTTCCATAAGGTGTAAAGTAACACCTAAATCCGTTGGCTGGGAGACAAAGAACTTACCCAAGTTTTCAATCTCAGGCTCTTCAAAGCTGAAACTATATTCAATCGGCCTTTGTAAAACAATAACTCTGTCAGTCTCCTCATAGCCTAAGTTAGATATTGTATGCTCCAAAGTCTGTAGGTCTCCTCCCAGACTTGGATTGCTTATAGACCCAAGGTAATACTTCTTCCTAATGTCGTCTGGAGTTCCAACAGCATTACCGTGATAATTAATCACCTGCCCTGTGGTATCGGTAATACCGAAAATCCCGTTGACCAAGGCCTTCCAATCCACCCACCTTGAAAAGTTTCCAGAGTAAGGGATTGGAGAAAAGTATATTTTAGGAATACCCAGGGTATATGAATCAGGATTTCTCAAATTCATCCTTTCTTTTGTAGCCATATCAATTTACCTCCTCTTATGTTTATAACAGGAAGGGGATGTTAATACCCCCTTCACCATTACTCTTCCTCATAAATCCTAAAAGTGTTAATAAAGCCAAAAGGCACTCTAACCTTAGTTGGTAAGTAAGGAATAAACGCCGTATCATCTCTAATTACCGATACTACAAAAGAGCCCTTCTCCCAGTCATCCTTCGCAAAGTCAATTGTCCCATCTGGCTTAAATACAACTCTGGGTAAGACATGAACAAAAGAGACACCTACGTTATTCTTAAACACTACCAAAGCCGTACCCTCAATCTCTAGCCTTGGACGAACCACTCTGGCTGAATTAAACATCTTAGAGTCTTTAGCCCAGGTCAATCCAGTCCAGAGAATATATGAATTCTCACTGGATACAAAAGACAAGCTTATCTGCATTGTCTGTGTGGGCATAGAATTAGACTGCATATCGGAAACCAGAGTTGAATTAATTGTTAAAGTTACATTTCCAGTCTTGTAGTTTACACTACAGGCAGTAGAATCAGTTAGCACCGAACCAGTACCATCAGTTAGTCCAATAGGTGCAGTATCGCCAGTGGCAGCAGATGATGTTGGAAGGCCATACAATACTTCAGTCCTCTCTTTCCACTCAGTACCATCCCAATACTTTCCAGTAATAGTTAAAGTTAGTGTCCCACGCATTAATGCAGGAGGTAAAGATACACTAAATACTTGAGTAGTAGTATCACCACTATCTACATCCCAGCTATAATGTTCAACAGAAACTTCTAAGATACTTCTGTCTGCAGCTATAGCATTTGTTTCAATACCTACTGGAGACTCAGCCTTGTTCACCAACATTTTGATATTACTATGGATTGTAGTATCCTCATAAGAGTAGGCAGAAGTATCCATCCCGCTAGGAAATGGTTGGAGTTTCATCAGTTGCTCGTTTGGGTCATAAACGAAATATCCACAAATTATCCTGCTGCGATATTTCTCCAACTCGTCTTCTATCTGCGGTTCTCTTTCCTTGTCAGCAACTAAGAAGTAAAAAATACCGCCCAAGTAATAATCGGTTCCACTGTCTGTAAAAGGTCCAAAATGAGTGCCCTGGTCACGCAACCTTCTGGTAAGGACATATTCTAAGCTTGAACAGTCCTCACCAACTTGAATCAATGCGTTTTCCATAATTTCAATTTCGCCTTCTCCAAAGTCATCCGCTCCTCCCTGTGGAGCTCTGGCGATAGTTTTGGCCACTATCTTTTTCCTGTCTGGATAGTTTACATCTTTAGAGATAAGATAATTTTTCAAATGTACATCCATCTCATCAAATGAGATGTTGTAATCAATGGCCTTTCTAATAAGCACAACCTTATCTGTCTCTTTCCTACCTAAAACAGATACAGTGTGCTCTACAGTTTTAATATCACCACTTACTTCAGCAGACGCCAGGTTTCCTACATAAGCTTTAGATAAAATTTCCTCTGGAGTCTTACAAGTGGTGATTGAGTTTGCATTCAACACGTGGCCTGAATCATAGTCCACGACTCCAGTGTAGGCCCTCCAAAGAGCAGCCCAATCAACCCTATTTTCATCATTCCAATCATCTACCTTATATAAAAATAGAAAAGGAATGCCTACGGTATAAAAATTAACATTTTTAGCTACAATGCCCATAAAAAGCCCTCCTTATTTAATTCGTTCTGCAACAATTACTTTAAAAGCTGCCTGAAAACAATAAATCAAACGTTTATCTGCATACAACAAAGATGGGTTAGTCTGAGTGGAGTAGATAACGCCATTCTGGGGAAAAACCCTAGCATTATCGTGAAGTTCGTAAATTATTTCTTCTAATGTCCGCCACGCCCGTCCAGGCAATTTGTGACGACAGCGACAAAGAAACGCTGGATAAGTAGAATAGTCGGTTAAATTAATGCCCCTTCCCGACAATGGAATTAAGCAAATTCCAAACCTCTCTGAAGATATAATATCTGCCGAAACCCCCTCAATATCTACAGTAGTCTCTGAATACTCTGTTATAGGAAATCTATATAGGAAGATATTATTATCTAAATTTAATTCGTCGTCCATCAAAAAATTCAACTTCTGCCCAAAAGCTTCATTAATAGGATGGTCTGGAGGAAGATTAGATAAATATGTAGCTACATAATCTATAATATTCATCTTCTACCTCCTCCTAAGACCATACATGACGCTCTATCCACTTAACGGCTTTGTTGAAGACCGTTTTATAAACCTCTGTATTCGCCAACCTTTCAAACTCCGCACTTCCCTGAGCTATTGCATCCATTATCAACTCGTAATGATTGGATACAACATCATAGTTTTCTATACCTTTCATTATGGCATAAGCCTCAAAATCAGGTTCATCAAAGGCCTCACGTTTAAAAGTAACGTAAAAACCCAATTCCTTCATGGGCCTGCGCTTCCAATTTTTATAAGGGATAAAAAACTGAACTTCCACTAAATCTGGATTCAGTTCTACATTATAAGCCTTCCTTGTTTTCCAGGAGTGTTTATTCAACCAACCAAATATTGGTGTACTCGTTCCCCTGGAAGTCCGAGTTACTTTACCTCTTACCGCTAAGCTTCCCGTGGATACTGGAGTGGCAGATAACTGTAGTAATCCAGTAGCCGTGGGAAGATATTTAACTATACTTCTATAAAACGTTTTGCCGTATTCTTCAGCAGCTATGTAAGCAATAAACGAACCTGAGTGATAAAGCTTAAGTTTCAGGTCTGCTAAAGCGTGCTCCACTTCATCTTCATCAAAACCCAAGTTCAAATCTATGCTCATGCTCTTCCTAAATCTTTTTGGTAAAGAAGAATAAAACTTTGCCATAGTTACGCCAAAATCAGTTTAGTGTGGTCGAACTTACCTGTTATATCCCTACGCCTCTCTATAGTTAAAATGACATATTCATCACTATTTTGTAAAACTACAATATCACCCTTCCTTACCCCAGGAAGTTCATGCTCAGTCCATACCTGCGCCTTCCCTATTACCAATTCCACTTCCTGAGTTCTATCATACGTCATTTGCCCATACTCTACAAATCTACAGGCTACATTCTCATATAAAGGCCTCAGAGATGTGTCTGAGTAAACCCCACCTGCTCTACGATAAACCGAAAACCTTTGTCTCGTATAACCGCTTATAGTCTTTGACGCCATTATAAACCTCTCTGAGGAATGACATTCTCAAAGAAATCCATGTACTCTCTGGGAGTATCATGGCAAAAAGCCAATGTTGGTATTGTAAACGGCCTCATATAAATTCTCCACATTGGAGATAACCTTTTAAATTCACCATAAGTTAAAGCTAAGGAATCTTTATGTTGTGCAATAACCACCAACTCATAAAAATAACCCGAGTCCAAACAGTATGTAAGGTCACGAGTTATGTAAAAGTAAATATGCTGATTATCTACTAAATAAGGCTCTATCCTAAAAGCTACAGAGTCCAATCGCTGAAACCCATATAAATACGGTGAACTTTCTGGGTCAATAAGGCCTATCCCAGAAGGTCGTATGTATTTGTATGGAACTTCAGCCCCATAAGGTAATGAATAAAACTGACCGTCTTCTAATAATAAACAATCAACAATTTCATATCCAGAGTAACCACCTATTGCAAACAGTGCCCAAACATAATCAGTAATATCATATTTGAAAGATTCTGACCCAAAGAAAGTTCCGTGATTCATGTAATCACACGCAGAGTGATGGTCACGAACAAACGAAAATATTTTTGTATAATCTGTCTTTAGCTTAACTCCAACACCCTGCTCTATCGGTATTATTACAGGGTCTTGTTCTTTCCACCAGCTAGCCTTCTGGAGAACTCCGTGACAAGTCTTTCTAAAAAAGTCAGCTTTTGAATAATACTCAGTCATGGCTACTACACCGAAATCTTTCCATAAAAACTTTCCATTTTACCGTATATAGTAAAGCGTGCCAATAAAGTTAGGACTACAGGATGAATCCTATACTTGGCAGCTAACGCAGCATTCTTAGAAGTATTAGGCATCACACCAGAATAAGAGCGGGCAGTATCACCTATTTTTATAGACTTTATTCCCCGATTTTCTAATGAATCCCAGTCAGCAATGTCAGCGCCTAACTGAGCCAACACCTGCAACTCTACGGCTTTCTTTAACTCAGGAAAATAGGGAGCAAACAATATAATATGCGTCGGCGGATACCTTTTATAGCTACCCGACAAAGTCACTTCTCCAGTCATCAAATTATGACCTGTAACATCAAAATATTCTCTTGAGCCGTCATTATATATTATATGTATAGAGCCACCTTTAAATAAATCAGGCAAAAACTTAGCAACATCAAAAACTAAAGCCTGCGATGATAACTTATCTGCAAGTATCCAGTCCCCATGTGCCTGTATGTCACTATCTGGAGGAGAAGAAAGGGTGATGGTCCTCTCTTGATAATTAACTGTACCAACTATACTTCCACTACCTACGTCTAACAAATTGCCTGCACCGTCATCCACATAGACATCCCCAGTATCGACAATAATTAGCGAGAGTGTGTTTTGTTTGGGAAATGCTGGGAGTAAGAACGTAGCTGAACCTGGATTCGATATTGTGTAAGTATAGTCATTCTGACTTACAACTGAAAACGAAGACGTTTGTTCTATCCCAGACACTACAATAGACGAATATACAGGAGTTACTACACGCACATCATATTTCCGTGGAAATTCTAACGGCTGATTGTCAAAGAACTTACTTCCGAGATATCTTAAAGTATCTATTTTAGCCGTGACCGCTCTTAAAATATTTTCCTTTTCAAGGTCAGAAAAGTCTCCCCAACCTATGTCTGGATAGACAGAAAATATCTCGTTAGCTTCCTCTAAGCTTAAGTAAGAGTTTGCTTTAGGGTGCGCAACCGTAGCTATAATAGACACTTTAAGATACCTCCTTTGTTTCCCCTGCCCCTACTAAACTGCATAGGGGCAGGGAGTGGGTTTTGTATGATAAGGGAGGTATGGCTATTTATTTTCTATGATATAAACAAAACCAATTCCCTTCCTTATCTTCCTAACCAACTTGCCTGCTTTATGTGCAGCCAAAGCCTTTGCAGGGTCTTTTACCTCAACCCACTTAGTCTTTGCCGAATCTTTAGCCTTACTAGACTCTCCACTGCCAGTATTTTTAGCTGCAGACTCTTGTGGGTTGTTTTGCTTAGACTCCTGAGTCCCAGTCTGACCTGGTTTTAGTTTCGTATCTTCTGTAGCCTTTGCCATAAGTACCTCCTATTAGCTTTGTGCTATGTTACAACCAAAAGTGTAACGTACGTCTTCTACATATCCTCCAAATCTGCATACTACAGATGCCTTCACCTGTTTTGTTTCTGGGTCTTCCCAAACATCTATAGTAACGTCTTTCCTGTTAAGAGCCTTCAAACCACGCTTTCTCTCGACTAGGAACCACCCTGTTGGGTCTTTCAACCTGGGCCATACAACAACATCAAGCATTCCCTTCAATGGGTTAATAGCAGAAGGAGTGGAATCTAGTTTTGGAAAATAGTCAGAATTTAATATCTGGTTCACCCTAAATTTCAGTGCTGGGGGAATAACAATGGTATCAGGGGTGACTAAAATCTCATCACCCTTCTCATCTTTAGCATTGTCAATAGTCATTTTCTGGTAAACATCAATTAAATTTTGAGTGGCTACGTCCAAAGATACAGACTCATCAATAGGTAGTGGTGCATAATTAACGATTGCATCCGATGAATGCCTCAATGGATGAGGATTTCCTGCATCAGCAAAGAAAGGTTTGCCGTCGTAAATGAATTTTCCTGTCGGGTCTAACTTTACACCAGGAATACTATTATCAAAAACATCAGACCCAGAAAGCAATGCACCTTCATTAAAGAAGCGTGCATAAAACCTATCCCTAGTCCTTGTATATGCTTTGGACCAGGATGCTACTGCCTGGGAGAATAATTGCTCAATTTGGGTGTCTTCATAGAGTTCCATAGAGAAAGCGATACCTTTAGCAAAGGTCCTAACCTTTCCAAGAATTGGCCAACCGTCTGCCATCTTATCATATTTGATTGGCTCGTCCTCGCCCTTTTCCTCTAAGTCATCCAGTCCAGACATGGACATCCTTTCAACGTAGGGCTTATCTGTATCTTCTTCATCAAATAATTGCTCCCAGACTGACCCAATTTCATCATAATTATCCCAAAATACCTCATAACCAAGTTTTAAAAGGTATTTAGTAAAATCAGTTCTTTTCATAGCCATAGTCTATAACCTCCAGTAGTTTGTTCATTTAAATTTAGACAATAGGTTTCACGATAATATCTTCCTCACTCTCAGCACTAAATATAATTACGTGCTGCTCTGTGCCACTGTAGGAAGTGTCTATACCCTGTAGGCCATCACTATTTACTACTAAGGCCATTGCCTTGCCCTCTACAACATCACTCAAAGAACCACCGACAAGAGGAACTCTAAACAAAGAGTCTCCTAAGTCTTGAGTGATTAAAAACACATGGTCGCCAGCCTTATAAGTGTAATCTGGATGAAGGGTAGATTCAAAGATGTCAGACATTTGATATACACGAGCATCGTTAGGCATGTCTAACCAGCCTAAGATTTTTCCTCCAGTACTTCCATTAATGAGCACAAGTTCATTGCTAGAGTTCATCCCTATAAATCTTCCAGACATCGGCTTGATTGTCAGGTTTGCATTTAGTTTAAACCATTTGCCGATGCCATCTCCACTAACACACATTGGATATTTAACCCTCATAAGTTTCCTCCTTATCTTGCTTAAAATCTTTCAAGGCCTTAATTAAGGCCTCTCTTACAACATCAATCATATCCTCTTTCACATTTGACTTAGACACCAGCAGATGTCCCCGCCTGTGAATAAACCAATTGTATTCGGTCGGCAGATATTTCTTCAGAGATAATTGTGTGAGAAGGGGCGTCTTCTTTCTAATTAAATTCTTCTGTATTCCAACTGTCCCGTTGGAATAAAAGATACAAAAGTCCACTCCAGGACTTTTGAATAAGACAAGTCGCTCTTCTGGAGAGATAAAGTGTCCATCTTTTTGGATACTTATTTTCAGATTATTATATTTTACGATGTCTATTTTGTCAAGTAATTCTGTCAAAGGCGTATTTCTAACTAGATTTCTATAGTAGGTAGAAAAGAACTCAAACAATCTTATTAAGGTAAGGGTTTTGTCTTTCACACTAAAACCTAAAAGAACTGAGTCTGGAATGGAAAAGAGAAATTCAAATTCATCTGATGCTCCTAGATAACTAACCGCTTCCTCTAGGGAATTGAGTTTGACAACTTTTTCGTTCACTTCTATATTTACACCTAGTAAAATATCATTATTCCTCACCGTGAAAGGTTTGTTAGGGTAAATAAAAAGAAAGTCACAAAAGTTTAGATTATACTTCTTATAAAATATGAAGGCTGCCTTGTATAAATCTAAAGGCGCTTCTGCAGGAAGCAGAATTTTACTCATAGCTAATCCTCCGAGAAAAAAATCATTATATGTTCTATATACTTGTGTCAATATTACTGATATAAGTAGATTATTGTCAAGCAATAGATTATAGTTTAAAGTGAATCAAGCAAAAAATGAGGGTATAAACATGGCTTATAAGTATAACCCTTTCACACGGAAACTATATGAAACCAAGCGAGCAGAGGGTCCCAGCCTAGACGACCTACCTTTTATTGAGTTCAAAAACAGACTGATAAATGGAAGCTTTAGATTTTATCAACGGGGAAGTTTATTTAGAATAAAGAATGATAAAAAATACACTGCAGACAGATGGTTAAGCGGGGCCTTTGATGATAATGATATTCAATGCTCAACAATAATCCCTGGTTATGTCTTAGATATTTTGGACGATAATAGTTGCTTGGCCTGCTGGAATTTAGATAGAGATTTTTTGGACCTCAGCGGGAACTACCCTCTCACTGGGCACGATGTAAGTTTTACAGAAGACGGAATGCTATATGAATGTATTGATTACAATAATGCTCCTGAGACAAGTTACATGGTCACAAACAACAAAATCGCTAGAGGCGGGACTAATGAGATAAGCATAAGCGCTTGGATTTATGTATATGGAAGTCTTGGAAAGAGCATTAGCATATGGCATCTATCTCCAGACAACAATAACAATAATGGAAATTCTCGCCAGCCAGCTCTATGGCTTTGTCATGATGATAATACAAAATTTACTATAAAAAATGATGGGGTTACTCACGGAGATATTGGAATATATAAGACGACTGGAGGGATAACATTCAATGAATGGCATCACATTGTGGTAACCGTAGGCCTTCAAACCATCCAGCTATATATTGATGGAGAGCTTACAGACGAATTTACGGCATCAGAAAATTTCAAACACAATGATGGCTATTTTTATATAGGAAATAAATGGCACTACAAAAATTTCAAGATAGACCAAGTAAGAATCTTTAAAAAGATATTAACGGCAGAAGAGATTAATCACATTCGTATAGAAGAGATGACAGAACGGGAAAAATATGGATTGCTTTATAGAGTAAAGCTTGTCAATAAGGGGTCTTCTAATAACGTTATTCCTCTGGAGCAAAGGATAGAAGGAACGTTTGCCTACGACTTAATCCTCCAGAAAGAAAAAGTTACGGTATCATTTGAGCTGGCCTCAAATGTCAATAGAGATTTTAAAGTAGCTATCAAAAATCCTGATGAATCTACTTATGCAGAGAATACAGTATCTTACTCTGGTAGTGGGAACTATCAGTTATTGTCAACCACGTTTGATTTAAGTTCCATAGACACTACGAACGAACCAGACAAATTAACTGAGCGAGAGGCCTTTAGATTAGTTATAGGAGAAGGAGACCTTGAATATGCGGGAGATTGGATAAAAATAAAAAACATACAAATGGAGGAGGGAGAGGAAGCCACATACTTTGAAAACATTCCTGTTGATGTGGAGTATCTTAGATGTATCCGCTACTACAGAATAATGGATGATAATAGTTACAACCACTTCAAAAAGCTTGTCGTTATGAGAACAGACCCAACAATTTCTCATGTAGGGTCATATTATATATATGATGCTGAACTTTAATCAAAGGAGTTCCTTAAGATGAGTTACATATACGACCCAATAACAGAGACAGTAATAAGAGACCTAGAAACAATAATTCCTGGAACAGAAAGAATTACAATTTCTGGATACAAGAACAGGATAATTAATGGTGACTTTACTGTCATGCAAAGAGGACAAAAATTTATTATTCAGAATAATAAACAATATACCTTTGATAGATGGCTGAGCGGAGCTTTTGACGATAACAAAATTGAATGTCTAAACTACATAGAGATTGCAGGAGAAGCGGGCGCTACAGTTGATGTGCTGGATATTCTAGGAGATGGAAGTTGTCTTGCCTGCTGGCCTTTGGATGGAAACGGACAGGACCTAGGGGGAAACTATAACTGCATAGAAAATAATATTGTTTGGGGAATGGGAAAATTCGGCGGATGTATAGATTACTACAACAAAGGAACGGGTAGCTGGCTCAGAACGGAAAACAAGGTTCAGAGAGGGGGGACAAACGAATTTACAGTCTCTTTATGGATTTATGTGTATGGACATATAGGAGCTGGACAAAATATCTTTCATCTAACACCTGACGGAAAAGATACAACATATCGTTACACCAACCAGTGGAAGACTACGCAGGATAATTCTAGGCAACCTGGTATATGGTTAGTAAGCACCGACAATCGGCAAGTAGTAGTTGAAAACGGATTTCGTTATATTGCCAATACTTGGTATAGAGACAAGTTAAAATTCTTATATGCCAACACACTGTTAAATTATAGACAATGGCACAATATAACGGTTACCATAGACCGAACCCATCTAAAATTATACATTGATGGAACTTTTGATAATGAAGTAGAGGCGACTGAAAGCAATTACCTCTACCATAATGACGGTTGGGTTTATATAGGAAACCAGTGGACCAGCAAAAACTATAAGATAGACCAGGTAAGAATTTTCAACAAAGTCCTCCAGCCATTTGAAATCCAATCTCTGGTCCAAGAGACAGGAAAGTCAATAGTTGAAAAACAATCATGTAAGATAACTCTACTGGAGAAGGGAACATCCAACAGAGTCATTCCTTTAGAGCAGAGGATAGAAGGGAATATGGTTTCGGACATTTTAATTAAAAAGAGCCCAGTCACGATTTCGTTTAAGCTAGCCTCAAACAAGCCAAGAAATATTGAGGTTTCTTTAAAATATTCAGATGACACGGTTTATAGGACTCGGACGCTTGCGTACACTGGAAACGGAGAGTATCAGACGCTCTCAGTTACGTTTGATTTAATAGATATTGATATTGATAAGATACACTTTTATGAGAAAGAGGCATTTAGGGTAGTAATCGGAGAGAATTGCTTGGAAGATGTAGGAGATTGGATAAAGGTAAATTATGTTCAACTAGAAGAAGGGGATGTTGCAACTGCATATGAATACATCCCTCCAGATATGCAAAGGATAAGGTGCTTGAGGTATTACAGGTATTCGGATGATGGAACGTATTCCTATAATGACAGGATTATTCCAATGAGAACCATACCTACAATCTTATCAAGTCCATATAGATTTGATGCTGAACTATAAAGAGGAGGTTAAATCATGGAAGTAAAAGAAGTAAGAGACATGGAGACAAAAGAACTTAAAGGATATTTATTAGACGGAATGTTTGTTCCTCTGGACCCTGGAAACAGACATTACAATGAAATCATGGACTGGATTTCGGAAGGAAACACACCCCTTCCAGGGTACACACTAGATGAATTGAAAGAATATAAATTAGCAAAACTCAAAAAAGAATTTGAGGACTTTATATGCTCACACTACAATCAGGGAACACAAGCCAGCTTCCTATCCCTCTACCAGATTGCTAAAGATTCTGGGAATACAGATGTCATTAATGAAATTCAAAAAGTGTGGGACTGGATTAGCAGCGTTATGGCATACTACTACCAGACAAAGAATGAAATCAGAAACGCAGAAACAGAAGAGGCCCTAGACGAAATAATATGGGACTGGGGTGTAGTAGAAGAAACAGAGCACGTAGAACTTGAATACGTAGTCTCACTCCTCAACAACCCACCACAAGAGTAAAAAGTAAAAATTTCTATTTGACAAATAGACACATCATGTGTATATTCCACATAGATGGCAAGGATACTATTATATTTTAACGGATGGAGGTGTAGTATGAGTGTAAAGATTTACACGGGGGTTAGGTTTATTGATAGTAATATGGAGGTATTGTTAGGGAATTTGGTTAAGGAGAGGGAGAGGTGGACGAGGAAGGTGTATGACAGGTTAGCGGATTTTTATGTGAGGAAAGGTATTGGGATAGGTACTGTAACGGATTTTTTGGATGAGGTAGAGAAGCGAAAGAAGGAGTTTGTGAAGTTTTACGAGTTAGATGTAGCTATTTTCCCATTTGAGGGTAAAATTTATGGCATGTTATTTTATGATAATTTTGAGTTACCGCCATTTGGGTTAAAGAACGTCAAGTATGAGGATTTTTCTTATTGGGATAACACGGACAGGCCAGACACCATTTCTGCTGCTGACTGGGAAGAGAGGAGGAGGGTGTGGGGTGCTTTGTTATTAGATGGAAAGACGGGAGTCCCTGCGCATTATGGTTATTTATATTCAATTTACAGTGCAGACTATTTTAATGAATTTGTTTTTTATGATATATTAATGTCAAGGGTTAACAACAAAAAGGAGGTGTAGTATGTGGAAGGAGAAATTATGGAGAGGGACTTTGAGGGCAAGGTTAGAGAGGGAGGTATTGAGGGAGGAAAGTGTCAAGGAATATGTAGAAAATCACAAGGCTTCGGGGTTATCTATAGGGGATGAGGTGAGGATTGTGAGGAAGGCAGAGAGCAAGGAAGGTGGTTGGGAGGATGTCTGGGTAAAGGAGATGGATAAGTTTATTGGGAAGGTAGGGAGGATTAAGGATGACTATGGTGGTTATGGGTTTTTGGTAGAATTACACGACGAGGACACTAGGTCATTCACATTCCCGTACTTCTGTTTAGAAAAGGTCAACAAATAAATGTAAAAAGAGGAGGTATGAGGGGTGTTTTTTAGGGTTAAGGAGGTGTTAGTAGTATTGCTATTAATAGTTAGTTTAGTTTTATGTAGTTTTTTATGTTATGATAGGATTTTCGATGTAGGGGTGGACAGGTTAATTGTGGAGAACATTCGTTTAAAGAGCAGGGTATCTTTTCTGGAGGGAGGGATAAGGGAGTTGAAGGAGAGGTTAAGGAGTGTAACGTCTTACGAGGTAACTGTCACTTTTTACACTCCCAGGGAGTCTGAGTGTGACGCCACTCCTTTCAAAAATGCTCTTAACAAGCGTGTTGTAGTTGGGAGGGATGTTGCGGTCAGTCGTGATTTAATGCATTTATTAGGGAAGTACATTTACATAGAGGGTTATGGTGTCAAGAAGGTAGTTGATTTAATGGACAAGAGGTACACACGAACAGTAGATATCCTCGTCTCCAGCCCTCTCATTGCAAAAACTCTGGGGAAGAAGAAAAACGTCAAAGTAAAGCTTATACTCTTATCAAACTACTGGGACTAATTGTCAAGGAAAATTATAAAAACAGGAGGTCAAGTCAAAAATGAAAAAATACCTTTTATTATTAATCTCATCAATTTTTATTTTCTCTGGGTTTTCTTCGTCGTTTTTACCTTCTTATGATTATTGTATTTTAGTCAGGGTAATAGATGGTGATACTGTTGAGTGTAATTGCACATTCAGAGGTAATCGTGTAGTCAGGTTATCTGGCATAGACACGTTTGAGGTTAGGTCTGGGAGGAAGGGAAAGAGGCAGGCATCCTCATGTGGAGTATCCATAGACAAAGTCATTTTAATGGGAACTGGGGAGAAGGAATACTTAGAAACCTTACTCCATCCTCCCACCCCAGTTCTCCTCCAGCTACACGATAGGAGATATGGTTTTTATGGAAGACTGACGGGAACAATACTCCTCCCAACAAAAAACAAGTGGTTAAACGTCAACAATATAATGAAAAATTACCACGAAAACATAGTCAACCTAAACTGCACACACAAATAAACCAACCTCTGGAGGGAGGAACAATCCTCCCTCAATCTCCACAAATCTCAATATTCCTTCAAATTCCTCAAAATTTCATTTTTTAAACAATAATTTCAACACATTACAACACCAACTTCACTCCATATCCTCGCTGTAAGAACACCCATTCTACCATTTAACCCACTGAAATCATTTAAAATACAAAATTCCCGAAAATTCAGGATTACACAGGATTACACGGAATTATTCTAACACACTCCTCATACATCTGGAGGGGAGAATGCTCCATCGGACTTAATGCGTATAGAAGTGGGTCTCTACAAAGCTTCCATTATGAAATTTTACTATATATGTGAGAGAAGGATTCTTACTAAAACTCTTATAAAAACTCTTACGGTAAAAATTTAATAAGAATCTTTATAGTAAAATTTTACTATATATGTGAGAGAGGCCTAGTGCGCCACCCGCCCCCGTCTTGGCACACCCCTTGCATATGCACCATTGGCACATCTCTTGCATATATCATACACATGGCACACACATTGCATATATAATTTTGGCATGGTTTTTGAATATAATGTCGCTTTTTTGACTATTTTATATTGACAATTTTTTTGTAATTACGCTGACAATTTTTGTAATTTTTTGACAATTTTTGTCAACAATATTTTTCAAAAAATTTATACATTTATGAAATTTTGTAAAATCGCTATTTCAAATTTTGTCAATATAAAAATAAATGTCAATGTAAAATCAAAAAAATTGGTGTCTATATTTTGGCAATTTTAAAATTTTTCCAGTGATTCCGCATATTTATAAAAATTTTATATAAATTATGTGTATATCATACATTTGGCATGGGTATAGCATATAGATAAGTGATTGTTGGTAATGTCAAGGAAAAAAGAAAAAAAAGAGGTATGGAAAATGAAAATTTTAAACTATGTTAAAAATTTTGTATTTGTAGCAACTAGTATAATCGCTAGTTGCTATGTTGGTTATCTGTGGGCAATACAATTTTAAGTTTATCTTAAAATTGTATTGCCTTTTTTTTTCGTTTAACCTTTAAAAATTTGGAGAAAGAAAGATGTTAAATCTTAATTGCTATACAAAAAAATATCTTTTCTCCAGGTTAAAAAACCTGGAGAAAAATTTTAGTGATAGTCTTAATCCCGAACTAAGGATTAAGACTATCACTAAAATTTATGAAATGAATTTTGACGAAAGAAGAATTTTCTCAAGGCATGTATATGTCTTGAGAAAATCCTTTAATTTCACCTATCGTCAGATAGGCGAAATATTGGATTGTCCACATGGAACAGCACATAGACTGTTCCAAAAGTACATGGACAATCCAGACTACTCTGAAACTGTCAAGACAAAAAAGAATAAAAAATTTAAACCGATATGGGATTATTTGGACAATCCCATATCGGTTTATGGTTATGTAAATAAAATCATTTCAAATGTTCCCTATCTCTTAAGCGGGATAGAAAGGGAACATTTGAAAGATTATCTCTTGAATTTTGCTTATACGCTATCCCTGGACGGGATAGAGTACCCTGACGCTTACTTGTACAAATCCTTGAAAAGGAAAATTAAAGATTATTTGAAAAGGTATGAGATAAAATTTGTCCATACATTGGACAATAACACAATGTATGGACAAAAGGAAATTTGTCAATAAAATCAATAACTTAAGGGGGGTTTATTATGCAAAACAAATTTAATTCTTTCAGTGAAGCAAGGAAATTTTTAAGAGAACATCCTCTTGAAGCCAAAAAACTTATTGGTTTCAAGGGATACAGGAAAAGATTTTTTAACATTGTTGAATTAAAGTTATCCGTTTCCTTAAGGAAACTCAAGGAAACGGATAACTGGATTTATTTTGACGTGGAGTGTGCTTATAGTCACAAGAACAATCCGCAAATTAAACTATCAAGGGATATATCCCTTGATAGTTTAGACTATCCCTTACTTATAACCTTCCAAAACAGCTTGTGTGTCCGTCCACCAAAAATATTGTCTAGGGATTACTATTTGATTGACTGTGTCAATCAAATAGTAATTGAAAAACAAAGGATTCCATTAAAAGAGGAGAAACAAGCAAAGGTATTTATCGGATTATATAAAGAGAAAGAAACAATGGTAGGGAGCTGGTCAAAACTGTCAGTTGACAGTTTTGACCATACTATATTCCACCATTGCTGGAAAAACACCAGCAATGGTGGGACTCATTGGGAAAAAGGTATCTTTGTAGTTTTACCTTTTTCCCAAAAGTTTGCTATGTCTTACGTAAGGCATGGCAAAAAAACATTGCTAGAAAATAAAACAATCACCGTCTAAAAAAACTGGTGAAGGGATTGTTTAACAATCCCTTCACCTTACCAGGTCAGTTTATCCCTTCACCTTACCAGGTCAGTTTATCCCTTCACCTTACCAGGTCAGTTTATCCCTTCACCTTACCAGGTTAATTGGTTAGGTCAATAAAGTTAATAAAACCAATAACTTAAAAGGGAGAAAGAAAAATGAAAAGAGAAAAATTTATTGAGAAACTACAAAAGTACTTTAAGGAAAATTATTTGGTAGTTTTGATTGAAGCCAAAAGACACAGATTCAACAAATCTTTGTTAAAAGAAGATTTAGAAAAAATAAGGCAAGTAAGGGATATGCTGACCTTACTTGAAGGATTAAAAAACCTTGGCTTTAACATCAAATTTGAAGCTAAATATCATTTTGAAAAGGGTTTAAAAATTCATGAGTACGATATCTCCAGTGGTTATGTGATTGTTTGGCCATTTTTACCAACTGGTGACATAGAAGCATTTGAAAGTATAGAAGAGGATAAAAAAATAATGTTCCTAGATATTATGACTACCAAACTGGAAAAAGAAATAGAACAAAGGATTAAATGGCTTGAAACCGATAGTCCAGAATTAGATAACTTGGCGAAATTATTAGAAAAATAAAAAGTAAGATAAGGGGGATAATATGCTAGTAACAAGAGAGATTTACAAGGTCAAAACGAATACTTGGAAAATACACCCAAGCGACGGGTACGACCTTAAATTCAAAACATTGAAGGAAGCCAAAGAGTACCTAAGACAAGCCTATTCTTTATGGTATGTTAAAAGGGTAAAACCTGGCCTATATGTTATGGCTAGTGAAGCCCTGGAATAGGAGATTGAAGGCCTGGAATAAGGGATTTATTCCCTATTCCAGACAAAAAAAATTAAGGTTTAATGTCAATAACAAAAAGAAAAAAGGGGGATAATATGAAAGAAGTAACATTAAAGAAACTGTATTCAATGAAAGGCTACAAAGATATTGAAAAGATTATTAAATACTTGCACAAGATAGGAAAAAAAGAGGATAGTTTTTACATTCAAGCACAAGGAGAAAAATTGTTGGTAGGGAACCAATATATTGCCTTATACTTACCAATTGAGGATATAGGAAATGAGAAAATTTGTAGCGAAAGTTTACCATTAATGAAAGAATTCAATATATACATTGAAGCCAATTCAAATAGAGATATAGACTTTTCAGAAATATTAGAAAATAAAGAAAGAGAAACAGAGATTAACAAGGCAATTTTTAATGATTTAGACACAAAAGACTTGAAACTATCCTACCTTACTTCTCTTATATTCCATCTATACAATTACATCCCTTCAATTGAACGAATTCAAAAAATATTACTACCATTGCTTGAAATAGTGATAAGCGGTAAGGTGTCAATGTCAATACAAAAACCAGATAAAGGGAAAAATATTGTCCTCATATTTGAATTTGAGGACATAGTTTCAAGTGACAATAAGGTGACATTATTAATGATGTCTTACCCAAAGTTAAGCTTTTTTGAAAAATGGGACAACGAGGACTAATAAAAGAAACTGGAATAAGAGAGATGTTCTCTCTTATTCCAGATAAAAAAATTTTGAGATTTAATGTCAATATAAAAGAGAAAAAAATAAAGGGGGTAAAGCTATGTTAAAAGTATTTATAACAAATTTACACGCATACAATGAAGGTAAATTGATAGGAAAATGGCTTGATTTTGAAGCACTAGACAAAGAAACTATAGAAAGAGAAATCAATAAAATCATTGAAGCTGGCGGGGGAGAAGAAGTTTTTATAACAGACTATGAAACTGACTTGCAAAACCTGGAAATAGACGAATATGAGGATATAGACGACTTGGTAGAATTAGGTGAGGCCTTATCCTCTATGTCACAAGAGGATAAGGACAAGCTGGAATTTCTAATTGAGCATATGGGATATGAACCTACAGAAGCCCTGGAATACATAGACGATGTTACTTACTATGAGGGTTATTCACTTGAGGACTTGGCGAGAGAATTCGTTGACGAGGGACTACTTGGAGAAATTCCAGAAAAAATATTGCCCTACATTAATTATGAAGCACTGGGCAATGATTTAAGGCACGACGGGTACATTGAAACAGATAAAGGCGTGTTTTATCTGGAATAAGTGAAGGACTGGAATAAGAGAGATGTTCTCTCTTATTCCAGATAAAAAAATTTAAGCTTTAATGTCAATATAAAAGAGAAAAAAAAGGGGTTAAGATATGAAAATCTATATCGTCCAGAAAAAAATCACTGAAAACTTTAATGACTGTATTGAAACTATAACGCTTGCAGTGTTCAGACAGTTAGAAGGAGCAAAAAAATTTATTGAAAAGCAAAAAGACTTCAACGGCTGGGACTCTGGAAGTTTAGAGACAAAAGAGGACAAAAAAGGTAACTGGTATTCAATAATACCAACCGAAACAAAAGACTAAAATAAAGGGGGCAAACTATGGAAAAAATTAAAGAGATTTTCATTGAAGCACGTTATAAAGTTTATGCAGATTATCCCTTTTACGCTTGCAAGGGCAATTTTGAAGCCCTTAGTGAGGACAACAAGCTAATAATAAAATACAAGGGATATACTGTCTTTGACCAGCCTCTCTATTCAGTTACTCCAGAGGATATGAGAAATATTTTAGACAAGGCAAACCTGTATATCAAAGACTTTGATTGTATAATTGAAGCTTATCAAAGATTGGTCAGTGACGTTAAACCTATCCTACCAGAAAAACTAAGACTATTCTTTGGAATCCACTATCTCGCACTAATAAAAATTAGCGGGATAAATATAACAATAGACAATGATTGGAAAATTGAAGCCACAAAAAAAGGCCAAATTGACCTTTTGATAACTGAAAACAATATAATCCCAAATATTGAAGCGCTGGAACAGGAAATTGAAGCAACTAGAAAAATTATGTCAAGGTTAAAAGAGAAATTCCAAAAAATATTAAATGAAGTGAAAAATAATATTTGACAAATGTATGACCTATGCATATAGTATATGCATAGGTCAATAACAAAAAAACAAAAAGGGGGTAAGTCATGGAGAAAATTATAATTGAGCAAAAAGAGAAAAAAGAATTGGTTGAAGCTTATAACGAAGCAATTGCAAGAGCAAAAGGCCTTAAAAAAGACGTGTGGGACTTGAACGAGCTAATAATAAATAAAATCAAAATGTCTATGGACGCAGTATCTCAAGCGTTATTTGAAACTATGCAAACAGACATTGAAGGCGAAATCACAAGGGCGTTCTGGGACGAGATATTTCATAGATATTTACACCTTAGAATCCCATTCAATGTTTATAAAGCTAACTTGGCGATATACCAAAGGAAAGAATACCCAATTAACATGGAGAATCTTAACAAATTTGAGAAAGAATTTTGTGCAAGTATCCATAAAATATGGGTAAAATTCTTTGACTGGAATTTTCATGGCGGGCGCACAATTGAAATTGAAGGCGCTCGCAATGAATATGGAAGCTTGACCGAACAGGTCAAAGACGTTGTATGGAGCTTTGACCTGTTTGGATTGCTAATGGACGGCTATAAAAACAGTGGAGAAATCTATAATAAGTTTATTAGCGCAAATTTTATAATCAGTGGGGTCACTTATGAAACCGACTATTTAAAAATGAGAACATTTAAGGGGGATAGATACAAAATAAGACTAACCTTTAAGAAAAAATTACAAAGATATGTCAATAACTTTATCAAAAGATATGGCAAGCAATAAGTAATAACTGGGATAAGGGAGCTATCCCTTATCCCAGTATGTCGATAATAAAAGAAAAAAAGGGGTAAACTATGGAGAAAATTATAATCCCAGAAAGAGAAAAAACAAAACTGATTAAAGCGTACAACAAGTCGGTTAAAAAGGCAAAAGACATAAAAAAAGATATAAGTTTACTGGAGAAAGAATTTAAAAACATAAATTTAGAATTAAGTATTGTGTCTCCAGAAGTATTTGAAGCCTATAAAACAAAGCTAATAAAAAGAATTAAAATAAGTTTTTGGAATAAAATACTTAAAAACTATGCATACTTAAAAATCCCATTCACATACTACGAATATTTGAAACGATTTTATAAACAAAAGCAACGGGATATTAACGAAGAGACATTGAAGCAATTTGAAAACCTAAATATAGAAAGAATTTGGAAAGAATTTTTTGACGTAACATACTCAGAAAGAGGATTAAATATAATAGATGGTAGAGATGTACACGGAAGCCTTAACGAAAAAATCAAAAACCTAGTACGGAGTTATGACTTATTTGGATTGCTCATGGATAGGCGCAAGGACATATCTGAAAACTTGATTAAAACAAATTTCCTTCATGACGGGACAATATATAAAACCGACTATCTCATATTAAGAACCTTCAAAGGAGATAAGCGAAAGGTTAGAGTAAGGTTTAGAAAAAACTTAAGAAAATACGTTAAAAACTTTTTAAGGCAACTCTTTTTAAACGAAATAGCAAAAAGGGGGTAAGACAATGAAAATACTATTAAACCTAACTCCTCATGTCGTTAATGTGTATAAGGAAAACAAAAAAATCTTAACAATTGAATCACACGGAAGCTTAAGACTCATAGAATCCGAGGACATAAAAGGTAGTTTCAAAAATATCCCTCTTATCCAGGGGGACTTTAAAGACGTAGGGATAATAATAGAAAAACTACCAAAAATTCTGGAAGGTAAAGAGACAATTGTAATTGTTTCTTTACCAGTACTATTAGAATTCAAGCGCAATAGAAGCCTTATAGAAAAAGCAAAAAAACTTCTAATGCATAGGGGACTGAAGCCAATTATGTTTGTCAGTCCTCATACTGGAGAGAAATACGTTGTAAGAAACGATAGAGGGCAAATCATAGGCACTAAGGCCTTTAAAACAATATAAAGGGGGTGATAGTATGGCAAAATTTATATCCGTTGAAGCACCAAAAAACTGGTATCCAAGACCAGGGGAATTGATTGAAGGTGTTAGTGGTAAAAGGAAATATAGAGGGACTGTCCTGGAATCCAAAAAGAAAAAAGGGAAGCCTGCAATATTCCAAAGGCACGGTGCAGTACTATGTTACATTGAAACTCCAGAAGGGACAAAAAAGGCCATATATGAAATTAAACCAATAAGGGGGTAAAGCTATGGAAAAATACATAATTGTAAAACAACACGAATGCGTAAAATATCAAGACCTACCAGAAGAAATAAAAGAGAAAGTAAGAAATAATCATTATGAAAATTTAGACTACTTTGATTGGTACTATCCAGTTATAGAAGGATTTATGGAAGACATGAAAGAAAAATATGGTGTTGAAGTGGATAAAGATAGTATCCAGTTTTCCATCGGATACTGCCAAAGCGACGGCGCTGCATGGGGCGGTGAGCTAGTGGATATCAAAAAATATACTAAGGACTTTGGGGATAAGAGATTTGGTAGGATAGTCCAGGCACTTGTGGAACATGGAATAATATACTTTATTGAAGCTAAACCAGGACGAAATCTCTACCAAGACAGCAACGTTGAAATAGAAAATTATTACGACGAGGACTTAGAACCTATTATTAAAGAGTTGAAAGAAACATACGAGGACATCACAATTGAAGAGATAGAGGAAGCCATTGAAAACTTTAAAAAAGACTGGGACGAATTCTGTAAGGATATATCAAAAGAATTGTATGATAGATTGGTCAAGGAGCTGGAATACCAAACATCAGACGAATATTTAAAGGAATACTTTGAAGCTAATAACTTTGTCTTTGATAAACATACAGGTGAAATGTTTCACCTGGAAGAGGAACAGTACCTTAAACTTGAATGTGTAAATAAGTAAACCATTAGAAAGAGGGAAACTCTATATCCCTCTTTCTAGTGAAAATTGTCAACAATAAAAAACAAAATAAGGGGGTAAGCCATGTTAGAATTAAAAGATGTCTTAAACTGGGGGAGTTTAGACATAGAAGCATTAAATGAATTGATAGAAAAAGCTGAGTTATTAGAGATATATCCAGAGGATATAAGAGAATATATTGAAAATAACTATATGAACGTGACCGATATCAATAGCTGGTTTCATGGAGTAATGTCTTTGATGTTCTACAAGATTGTCAATACTATAAGAAACATATTAGACGAGGACGACGAGGAGCACAGAGAGCTTTTAAACAAACTCCAGGAATGGGAAGACGATTTCTCACCATACATAAACTATCTGGATAGCTGGTTTAATAATCCTTTAGACGAAATTGACTGGAAATCCGTAGAAACAAGCGAGGATTTAATAAACAAAGTAATTGAAATCCTAAAATCAGAAAGGGGGGATGTATGTGAGTAAAAAAGAAGTCTTATTGAAACACGTATATCCATTCAAAACAGACCTTAGTAAAGAGGAGCTAAATGAATGGATATACAAAGAAGGATGGACATTGGACGACTTTATTGTTGAATTGTTGGAAAGAAAGGTTACAAATGAAGCTTTGTTATTGAAATTCTTCGACCTTGAAGCCTTTAAAAAGTACATAAAACGCTGGGTAAAAGAGACTCCAGAGGGTCTCTTAATTAAAAAAAGCTTTAAAAAAGTTTTAAACCTAAAAATCTAAAAAGGGGGTAAAACCATGTTAAACAAAGAAAAAATGGAAATTGCTTTAAAAGGACTAATTGAGCTTGAAAAAAGGAAGAGGGAGTTGGAAGGGAAAATTAACAAACTAAAAGAACTGCTACTAAATAACGGATTTGAAAAGGCTGAAATTGGAAAAGTAAAAATCACAAAGGTTACTCCAAATCCCACGCTGCAAATACCATACGTAGCACTGGAACCAGACGACGCTGAAGCTATAAAAGACGAAATCATTGTTAATCTTAACACCGTAAAAAAGGCACTTGGAAATACTGGATATAAGAAGTATGCTAGCTCAAACGCAGTGATAAGAAAAGAGAGAAAACCTTATATTGCAGTCAAAGGACTCTAAAAAGAGGGCGCTTATAGCGCCCTTACCAAAAAATCCCATACAGGAGAGGAGATGTATGTCAAGCAAAAATCTGAAAAAACTCTGGAAACATTATAAAGGGAAAGGGACATTTATCCTTCCAGAGGAAGTTAAGGAAAGAAAAAGATTTCTAGCCTACCAAATTATGTGTGCTAAAGCTAACTCTGGAAAGGGACATTTTGAGGACGCTTATCAAGAGGAAATGGATATTGTATTGTCTAAACTTCCATTGAAGCTCAAACCGTTCCAAAGAATACCAGTATTTATAGGCTATAAATGTGGGATAGGAGCATTTTATTTGACTATGGGGGCGGGAAAAACAGTCATTGCCCTGTCTATTATTTTTTTACTCCAGAAGCTAAAGAATAAAGGGAAAAACCCATTAATAGTCGCACCTAAAAGCGTCCTTAGAGAATGGGAAGACGAGCACAAAAGATTTTTTGCTAGTAAAGGCCATAATCTAAACATCACACTTACTACCTATGAAAGCTTACACAAAGTGACCAAACCTATTGATATTGTAGTCTTTGACGAATCCCAAAAAATTAAAAATCCAAAAACACAGTTGTTTGAAAACGCAGTCAAGCTAATCAAAAAGAATAAAATCAAGCTTAGGTTTACACTTACAGGAACACCAGACCACAACACATTGATTGATACATTCACGCAAACAATTATCCCTAATCCATTCAGTTTCCAGAAGTCCTATTCAGCCATAATCAAGGACTATTTTTACGTGCTGGATATGGGACAATATCAGTCAATCAAGCCTACAAAAAGAGCAATTACATATTTCAAGCAAGTCCTAAATAAAAACTCAATAATCCTTACAAAAAGCCAGCTAAAAACAGAATCAAAATATCCAGTGCTAACAAAGAAAGTTGGAGTTGATTTGAATGCAAAACAAAGGAAGCTATTAGAAGTATTTCAAGACGAGCTTGAAATGGCACTATTTGCCTCACAAATGAATGTTAGCCAATTGAAGCACGCACTAATCAAAGAAGTCCAGATATCCTCTGGATTTCTCAATCTGGAAGAAGGAAAAATACTTAACTTTCCTTCTCAAAAGCTAGCCGTTGCATGTGAAATTATACGTAGGAATATCCTTAAAAACCAACAAATAATCGTTTGGGTGACGCTAATTAAAACAGGAGAAAAAATCTTACACGCTTTCCCTCATGATGCTATGTTTATCCACGGACAAGTACCGAAAAAGAAAAGAGATGCAATAATTTCAGCATTTAAGCAAGGCCGTTTCAAAATTCTTGTAATGCAGTTAAAGACAGGATACTTTGGACTCAATTTACAATTTGTAAATAAAATGATTTTTGTTGAACCAGACTGGAATCATTCCAACATTGACCAGGCCATCGCAAGATGTGCCAGAGAGGGACAAACAAAGCCAGTAATAGTCTATAAAATGTACTCCAAAGAAACGGTTGAAGAGTATATGTGGACTGTGGTAGAAAATAAAGCGAAAATTTCAAAACAAGCAGTCACTTCATACTTCATGACAAGAGTTAAGAAAAAATAGAAATAAAAATCTAAAATCATAGGGGGTTTTTAAGTTTATGCTTGACATTAAAAATAAAAAGTCAAGGGTAATTTTAAAAAAGATACAAGACTGTCTTACTAAAGAACCGACAAATTATCTGTTCCTTCCAGGGTATAAACGTGGATACAGAGAGATTGATATTATTGAAGCCACAAAAAAATATATACGGTATGAAATGAATGAGAAAATTTATAAAGCCAAGACTGATGTGGAAATTTTTATCAAGGCCGAAAAGGTAAAAACGTTTGAAGCCCTTTGGAATTTATTCTGGAAGATGGGAATAGCATGGAATATTGAAGCCGATTATTAAAAACCTAAAGGAAGGAAAAATGATAAAGTAAAATAATAAATAAAAAAAGGGGGAAATAATGTCGGATTGTCCGAAAACAGTTGAATATAAATTCAAAGACGATGAAGTTTTTGCAAGACATAAATATGATGGCAATGTTTATATCCTCTACACCACTGTTAGACCTTCGCTTGCTGAAACTTTGGTTGCAAGTGGAATAGAAAAGGTCTTTGTTTATGTGAGAAATATTTGCTTGAGCTATCTTCATTCAGATAAGAAATATGACCACTTCTTTTATCACGTAGTGAAAATTGAGGTCTGTCCAGAGTTAAACTACGTAAAAGTTTATTGTTTGGAAGATTAAACTAGGGGTCTCCTTCCCTTACGGAAGGGGTTCCGACCGCCAGGAGGATGATATGAAAACTATATTTATCGCAACAAAAAACTATCCTGACCAAAGCAGACTATTATTAGCTTTCACTTCACTAAAAGAGGCAAGAGCTTTTATTGAAGCCCAGCCAGATTTCACCGAATGGGAATTACCCACGGTAACTACCACGCATAAAGAGAAGAAAATCTGGTACTCTATTAGAAAGGTGTCTTTAAAAAGAAAAAAGAAAAGAAGGTTAAAAAATTTTTTAAAGTCGTTTTGCTGGCACAAATGGAAAATAGTTTACAAAGAAGAGCCACAAGAATTTTTTGGGGAAACTATATATGATTATAATGCGGAGTTTAGAATATGTGAAAAATGTGGAGCAGTCCAAACATTCGTCTCTGCCTATGATGGTTACGGACCTACAATGGAATGGACTCCATTACGTAAAGACAAAGCCGATATTTTAAAAAAGAAAATTGAGGATAAAGGTAATTATTACATTTTAAAAACTGAAAACCTTCAAAATAAAAAAGGAGAAAAAAATGAAATGTTTTTACCACAAAGGTGACTTAGACGGATGGTGTTCTGCAGCAATTATTAAATACAAACTCCCTCAGTGCAAGCTAATTGGACTGGATTACGGAGAACCGTTTCCCTGGGAAAAAATCAAAAGAAATGAACCTATTTACATGGTAGATTTTGCTATCCAACCACTGGAAGAGATGGAGAAGCTTAATCAAATTGCATATTTGACGTGGATTGACCATCACAAAACGTCTTTAGAATTTCTCAGAGAACGAAACCTAACCATAGCCATTAAGAATCGGATAGACCTTAAAAAAGCTGCATGTGAAATAACATGGGAAGAGTTTATCCCAGACAAGCCAATCCCTATAGGTGTCCAATTATTAGGACGATACGATGTCTGGGACCTAGATTGTAGCCCTGATATTCTTCCCTTCCAGTATGCCATGCGTACCTATGCTCCAGACCCAGGAAACTGTAATGACCTTGAATTTGATAGCTGCTGGAGAAGGATATTTGAAAACGACTGGAATTATATAGATAAGCTTATTGAACACGGAAAGATTATTCTAAAATACAAAGAAGCTGCTGACAGAGAATATTGCAAGGCCTTTTGTTTTGAGACCAAAATAGAAGATATCCCAGCGTTAGCAATTAATAAAGGACGTGGAAATAGCCAATTATTTGAAAGCATGTGGAATCCAGACACACATCCTATAGTCATTACCTTTGTTAGGTTAAAAGACTATTGGACCATTAGCCTTTATACTGTTGAATCAAGCGGGATTGATGTATCAAAAATTGCCAGGAAATATGGTGGAGGAGGTCATAAATGCGCTGCAGGATTTCAAGCAAAAGATATTAGTTTCAAAGATGGTAATATGCACGTAAAACCTTTAAAATAACACCTGCTGGAGGAGGATAATGTTCCACGCATGGAGTCGTTTTTTTGCAAGCTTTCAAAGAGTTGCTTGGCTACAACTCCCATTAAAAATAATAAAGAGAGTTCCAATTGATAATTCTCACAAACTTTCAGAAAGAGATGTCTTCTACTTAAAAAGACCTCTGGAAGAGAAGAAGGTGTTTTTGTCCTCTAAAAGGAAAATTTTAAAAAGATAACAGGAAAGCAAAATGGCAAGCGTAATCTACATAGAAACCTATTCGTATTACCCTCCAGAAGGCTACGAATTGATAGCACACAACATCACAATACACGACATAGACAAGTTTGAAGAAGCTGACCTGATAATCGGATACCTCCACCAGAGAGAAGGTAGGGTCTTTGATGTGTGGAAAAAGAAAAAATAGTTAATACTATTAAGCAAACGCCCTTTTCTAATAAGCAAAGTATAGGTCTAGCTACACATCTACACAAAGTAGTTAGACCTATACTTTATAGCATTCATAAAATTTTCTCGATGAAAAATACTATCCTTTATTTTTTTTCTGTATTGACAAAATTATATTTTAGAATTTTTGTTGACAACCTTGTCAGTAACCCTTCGTGAAAAGTATTCTTCTTAAATATTTACCTTGACAATTTTGTCAATGATTATCCAGCAAGATTTACTTCAAAGTAACACGAATTTTACTATTTTTATGCAGGTAAAGCATACAACAATCCGTGGAATTTTTTTTCAAAAATTTTTCTGTCAACTAAAATGCTATACAAGGTTGACCACAAAGTGTGCTACAAATTAATTAATTTGTAATACGGGGTAATAATTTCAATAACTTACAAAAATGGGTGTATATACGATATAGTTAACACTTGGTTAACAGTTAACACTTAGTTAACACTTTTGAGACACTTTTTTGAGACACTCAATGTCAACTAATTTTTGAAAAAAGTTTTGAAAAAGTGTATAACGCATTGAAATAATTTAGCAAAACGGCAAAAGCACCCAAAAACAGTTAAGTAATTGAAATAATTAAATAAACCTAGTGCGTATTTTCAGTAACACGAATTTAAAAAATACGCACGGACACGAAAGGTGATTAGTAACACAAAATGGTGTTTACAACCATAAATTAAACAAAATCAATAACTTACAAGCATAGATTATTGACATATATACATATACTGCACATAAATTTTTGAAATTTCAATGATTATCTAATGATTTCAATAAGTTAAATATAAAATTAAAGATAAAGAACGGATGTCAACAATAAATTAAAAAAGCAAAAATAATCATCAATAATTTCAAAATGTTACAACAGTAAAGCATAACTTTTATAAGAAGCACTTGACATTTTTATATACAAGTAAATATGCGAAATCGCTAGTAAAATACGACTTTTCTAAAATAATCTTGACAATTAAAAATTAACCCATGCAATAACTATACCCTTGAAAAATACGCTTGACAAAAATTCTATAAGTTATTGAAATTATTTGGTTTGCACCAAAGTATCGGAGCAAAAAGGTGTCAACCACAAGGTTTGAAATTTAAGGTTGACATTATACGAGAACATATATGTATGATTTACACATACGTATATGTATAATTTACATATAATTTTTTAAATAAATTTTATGAAAAATCGTCTGCACCAATCTATCGGTCACTTGTACCAATCTATCGGACTCACATTGTAAACGCTGTCCAATATATTGAAATAACTGGGGATATAAATGAGACACTTTTCAAAATTTTGAGACAACCGTATTATATATATAATATAATATATAGCTGGGAGATAAGTAGTTGCCCCAGAGTCCAGTCGTTGCATAGACCGAAGGGTAGGAGGGGGAAAGATTTTTTTTATCAATCAAGGTTAAGAGAAGCCCCGCCCAAATTAAAATATTTAATAATTTCAATATGTTACATATTTTATAAAAATTTTATTTAATAATTTCAATATGTTATAAAATCACTACTTTTTATGTTTTTCCTTGACATTTTCTTTACTCTAAATTTTTGCGACAACTTGTCTTCCTCTCCAGAAATAGGGTGGGGTAGCCCACCTTCAGATGGGCGTGACGTGCAAATTTTGGGGCGGATTTTGGCTTTAACCTGTTATTGTATAGTTTGATATAGGTCAACGTGGTTCGAGCCAAAATAAGGGCAATTCTGTGCGTCTCAGCTAATTTTGAAATGATTTCAAATACTTACAAACAGAATTTTTTTACAAATTTTTACTTGACTATACGACACGTATTGACTATATACTATTTGAAATCACAATAAATTGCATGTTTTTCAACCATTTTAGTCAAGGAGGACAACAATGAAACAATTTGGTTGGATAAAAATTAAGTCAGGGCCTGTTTTTGTAGCTCCTCCACAAGAATATGCGACCGAGGAAGAATTTACTGAATTTATAAACGACCTTGTTTACAATGAGCATTGGGGAGTTTTGTATGCAATGGCGCATGTTCTTGGCGGGTTTCTCTCCTCCAGATATTTGCTGGAGGATGGATATAAGGCGCTGCTTCTAAAAACACCTTTTTGTCTTTATATTACTGGAATATATGACGAAACGTTTGTAGGGGAAGTAGCTAAAAAATTTAGAAGCATTTTTTACGATAAGCATACAAGACGTGTTTGTTATTATACGTATGCTCCTACGAGAGATTCTGAAGGAGCACTTAATCTCCCTCCAATCTTTGGCTATCCAGCTAATTTTCACGAGGATGGTGGTGGAAATGTTTTACGTGCTATTACACGTAGATGGTCAGCAGATTCCGAATGTTTTACTTCTACCGTTCTTTCATCCCAGGATTGGCTTGAATGCTACGATAAATGTATGTCTTCTCAGTATCTCAAAATACTGTTTCTAAAAAACGTTACTTTACCGATTACCTGGACAAGTGATGAGATAGACTTTGTTTATAATATTAACAAACATAACAGACTTGCGTATCCGATTCTTCCGAAGATTCCGTTATTGAAAGGTTTTTTGAAGAAAATTGATACGGGTCGTATTGTTAGGCGCTTGCTTTTACAGAAAATTTTTCCTAATGAATTTGTTCGTCTTAATGCAGAGCGTTCGCTTATATACATTCAAGCCCTGGAGTATTTGTTGAATAGTGGTTTTAACATGAACATCTCGTTAATTGAGCCTATGTCTCAGTATATTTTAAAATTCTATGACTCTTTAAATGGAGTCCTTCCTAACGTCAGTGTCCGTCGTACTAAGTTGATTAAACTGATAAATAAGTTTACTGATTTACTTAGACGTGACCCTATTCTTTCATCCCAGTATGTTTGTAAAGAAGGGCGTAAATACTTTTACGTTACTACTGCATGGGTAGATAAGTTTGTAGAGTTCTGCTGGGAAGAAGGAAATATAAAATATAAAGGGTCGAATGATTTATTTTTGGATTTTATAACCGCAGGAATAGTGTCTAGGAGTAGTGAGCTTATAGCAAAGCATGGATATGAGACTGTTTTTAGGGCTGGAAAAGAAAGATATTACGGCTATAAATTAAATAAAGTTATTGATTTAAGTAGCTTAGTGGATGAGGATTAAAGAATTAAATTTTTCTCTTTTAAACTTTCTGACATTGTGTTAGTTCTTTCAATCAAGGAAAAAAACGTAAAGGAGGGTAGCTTATGAGTAAAATAGTAACCATCTATTCAAAAGTTTACTTGGATTCTTTGCTAGCTGCTTACCTGACCATGCACTCTGTAGGCGCAGAGTTGATTGCATATAATGGTGAGGTAACATTGGAAGAGGCCTATGATAAGGCATTGGCTCAAGAACCAAACACTATATACTTTATTTCGCCAACACATCGCATAGACAGAAATGCCTTTCCAAAAGATACCAAGATTATTGAATTTGTTCCCTCCAGCCTAATTAACGATGAATTTCCAGCATATGAGGGGACTATGGAAGCTAAAGAAAGTTTGTTAAAGGCAGTTTTCTTATATTTCAACCGAAATGCACAACTCCCAGAGCTTTTTGGTCTTATTAATCGTGCTGTTGTTGCAATGAATGATTTAGAAAGACCTATTGCCTCCCTTCCAGATGATACTGTGCTGACCTACCTAGGCCTAGAGGTATTTACTAAGCTACATCCAATGGAAATCTTACAAGTAATTAGAGGGAGAATTCCCGTTCAAATGTTTAAATACGTAGGAAATTCTGTAGTTTATGCTATTTTAAAAAATATGGATGTACGAGCTTTATCAGAGAAAAGAGTTACTATCGGTGACAAAAATGGTTGTATTTTTATTTGTAAATGTAGTGAATTTTGTCAAATGCCTATCGCTCGCTTTATATTTAAACTTACTGAATCTGATTTTATAATCCTAGTAAATCCCTCCCCAGATAAAACAGAAATTGCCATGTTTACTACATTTAAACTTGACCAAAAATTTATAAGTAACTTTAAGAATTTGCAATCTGTTTGTTATAGTCCGTACGCATTATACGCATCCTTGAAAAAGGCCAACCTGTATCAATTTGTAAAACAAAATATGCTGAAAAAGACCAATGATAAGCCTAAAACTTCTTCTAAACCTAGTTTATCTAAAAACAAAGACTCCAAAGCATCTAACTCAGAGGAAAAGGAGGCATAAAGTGTATATTCCAGTTCATTTTAAACTTTATGAACTTCTTCCAGAAGATTACTACAATGAAATGTATCCTGTTTTTGGCAACTTTCTATGGAATATTTTTTGTAGGACTGGATTGGAAACAATAGATGCCCTGCGAGAGGAATACGGAAGGATGTTAGCAAATGATTGGTACTGGGGTGGAAAAAACCAGTATAGAGGCTATCGTCCTCCAGAATGTAAAATAGGAGCCAAGTTGTCTCAGCATAGGTTTGGTCGTGCTTTTGACCTTATCCCTCTCGACACAAAGTTAGAGGTGATAAGGCGGGATATTTTGGCTGGGAAGTGGCCTCAAATAAAAGGACTAGAATTAAATGTTTCCTGGCTTCATATAGATTTCAGGAATAGTAGTAGATTGGTTACATTTTCACCTAAATAATAACTTCGGAAGGAGTTGCTCATGTATTTGGTGGTATCAGATATCCACCTATACGAGTCAAACTCGTATAGGGTTAAGGCCTTTCATTCTCTTTTAAAAAAATTAAACATTTATCGTAGAAAATTTAACATCTCTGACCTCGTAATTTGTGGGGATTTTTTCAATAAATACACGTCTATATCAATATCTTCAATTTTGAAAACGGCTTCCTTGTTTAAAAAATTTAAACAAGTGTGGTTACTTTGTGGAAACCATGACACGCCTTATAGAGACACAAAAGAATCTCTCTTAGATATCTTTTCCCTTCTCCAGAATGTTAGGGTAATTAATTCAAGCTGGTATAATGAAGAGGATAACGTTGGGTTTATTTCTTACTATCAACCGTTTGATTCTGATGTTCTTGATTGGTTATATAACTGTAAAATATTATTTACACATAAAGACATTAAAGAGTTAAACAAGTTCAATGATGAAGATTTTGCTATTAGTTTGAATGATTACCCTCAAGATTGTTATGTTTTTAATGGTCACCTTCACCATCACAAAGTAATGGAGTTGAAAGAAGGTGGCCAATATATTCAATTGGGTGCGCCTTATCCTACACGATTTAGTGATGCTTCTGAATTAAACAGATATGTTTTTCTAGTTTCTCCAAATTTAAAAGAGAATTTTACATGGAAGCGGTTTCCTTTAAACATTTGTGCCTACGAAGGGCATAATTTGAAGGCTGCTGAGTTCATTATTCCTTATTCAGAGAAAGATAAGATTGAGGAAGTAAAGTTGGAAAGTCTGGATGAGATGAGGATTCAAAATATGACGGATATTATAGATGCTTTTGAAAAGTTAGAAATTTCAGACAAATTAAAAAGAATCGGTAGGAGGATTATTGAGCATGTTATCAATACAAAGATTGAACCTGACAAACTTTAGAAGCTGGGAAAAAGTAACAATAGACTTTAAACCAGGGATTACAGTAATAAACGGAAGGAATGGGTCTGGAAAGACCTCACTTAGGATGGGTCTTCAGTACGGCCTAACTGGAAACATAGAAAAGCTTACTGCAAAAGATATAATTAGGGAAGGAACTAATAATTTTAAAGTTGAGGTAGAGACAAGTATAGGGAAAATTATACGGAGTAAGGGTAAAAATAGTTTTGTAGATAAAGAAGGGGCTAAAAGGTCTATTAGAGATTTAAGTGTTTTGAATACATTAAGGAAAATAGCTCCTTTTATTTTTCTCACTCCAGAGACCTCTCAATTCATTGACCTTACAGAAGCTAAACGGAAGGAGTTGTTATCTTCTCTTATTGAAGAGATAAAGATTTTCAAACATGATTGTTATGCAAAAGCTAGGGAAATTAAAGCTCATATTGATGAAAAAATTGTTTACTTAGATTCAAAAATAGAGGTTCTCTCTGCCCAGAAAATGGAAGTAGAGGATAACTTACAATCTACTACCGCTTTACTTGAGAAAGAAACTGAGAAGTTAAAGAAAGCAGAAGCGCTTAAGAAAGTCGGTAGGCCTATGACTGAAAAAGAATATTATAAGACAAAAAAGCGAATTGCTTCTTTGAAGGCCAAGTGTAAGGAATTAGAAAATAAATTGAGGGCTACCGAGTTAAAGGAGAAATCAATCACATCTAAACTGGAATCTATAACCTCTTATACAGTTGAAATCGAACTAGAGAAAAATAAAATAGCTGGGTTTGAAGCCAGCATAAGGGATAAGGAAAATCTACTCTCTGGAGCTTACGCCAAATGCCCAAATTGTTTAGAAGAATTAGTATGTGCTAACTGTTCTGAAAAAATAGTAGCTGACAAAGCATTACTTAACAAAACAAAAAAAGAAATTGTCTCGCTCAATGGTCTGCTTAAGGCCAGTAGAAAAAAAGTAGAAAACTTAGAAAAAGTCTGGAGAAAGGAAAAAGCTAAGGCAAGTAAGTTAGATAAAGTTCTTAATTCTTTGAGGGAAACTAGGGACTCGTTGGAAGAAAAACTGAAAACCTTACAGATTTCTATTCCAGAGTTAGAAACTGCTGTTGAGGAATATGAGAAGTGGCAGCGTGCTGTCGAATACTTGGAGAAGTTTTCTAACAAGTCTCTTGTTAAAAGTTTGCGAGAAAAAGTAAAGGTCCTAAAGAAAAAAGATAAGAAGTTAAAGACTGAACTGGAAAGAATCAAGCGACAAAGACGGATTCTCCACAACCTGAGTAAGGATTTCAACCTTCTCGCATCCATCTACTCTACTTCCCTTCCAGAGTTGTACTACCGTGAGTTCCTTCAGAAGTTCTCTAAGTGTGTGAATATGTTTGCGAATTACTTAGGTGGGATGAGTATTATTTTTCAAGATATTGGCGACAAACTTTTGACCTTCATTGACGGGCGGGAGTATAGAAAGGCTTCTACTGGAGAGAAACAAAGGGCTAAGATAGCTACTACGTTAGGCTTTTCTGTTCTATATACACACGCAGATACAATTGTATTTGATGAGGTTTTTGATTTGGGTCTTGATGAAGATGGAATCAGTGCCTTGTGTGTGATTTTACAGTCTGTTCTTAAAAATATCTTTTCCAAAATAATTATAATCACGCACAACAAACGTCTGTTGGAAGAGCTTCAGTATGATAACTTGTTCTTAATTGAAAAAGATGAAAACTCCAAAACATCTACTTTAATCACACCTTAGCTTAAATTGAAGGTGGAAAAAATGTTAAGAGACCCGTACCTTTCTTTTAGGGAGTATTTGTCGCCTTCAGAATATAATGAAGAGGTGTATAAACTTTTGAAATCCATCGAAGAAAAAGTGGATAAAGAATTAAATGAGAAGAAAAGATTTGAATATACATTTAAACTTCCTGGAGTTTTCTTTAAATATCCACCATTTGTATTGGTGTCAGAAGAACAACTAAAAAAGCAGATTCCACCGCATAAAAGGCGTATAGTTGCAGAATTTAAAACTTATTCCTACGAAATATATTTTAGTAAGCCCTCATTATTACTCCCTAAAAACATAAAACATATGGTGGCTATGTGGAGCCTTCCCCACTACCCTGGAGTGAAAGTGGTGGGGAAGGATAAAACACAAGTTAAGATAAAGGTAAAAAAGAGCATCTTTCCTTCCAGAAAGATAAGGGAACAGGTGGTAAGATATGTTAAGGAAAAAAATGTATTTTACGCTATCTACAAAAACAGAAGATTTCCATTCATTCCAATATTTCATGTAGAAGAATCTAAATACGAATATGTTTTCTCATACCATCGGAATTTTTTTAAGGGATATGCTGAAGGTTACGGGGATTTGTTTTTTAAAACAGGAAAAAATTATGTTTTTGACTACTTGCTTTTGCTACTCAAAGGTGACCCTACTAAGAAGATAACAAAAAAAGTTCTACATACTTTTTCATTGTCAATAAGTACATCTCCCTTCTTTCGAGATAGACAAAATTTACTAATAAAAAAATTTTTAAATTTTCTAAAGAATGTTGGTTGACAACAAATCACCTATATATTATATATACTTCATACACACATTATGAATAGGAGGACGTGGTGAAGGATACTAGTATGGAGCTTTTAGAGGAGCTGAAAGAATTAGGATGTAAGTGCGAACTGTTAAGGAAGTATCTTAACTCTTATAGGATTTTTACGTATGTGTGTAAGGTGGAGGGTGACTTAGTGATTGTGAATACTCCTCATTTATACTGGAGGGAAAAGTTGCCTCGTCCTGTTTATTACTCTCGTTGCTTCAATGAGCTTTTAGAAGAAGGGGAGTTTGAACTTTTAGCTGATTGTGCTTATGAAATGAGGCTTAGAAGGTTTAAGAAGCTGGAAACAGAGAGGGAGGTAATTATTTATGGCTATTAAATTTGAAGAGAAGTATCTTAATTTGTTGAAGTCGTCAGTGCGTGAGATTTTAAATGTGAAGGATGATTCTCTCGGAAGCTTGGTCCAGTCCCTATCTTCCATCCCAGATAAGCTTGTCTCTTGGAATGCGATGCGAATAAAAATAAAAAGGCTACGTATGAAAAAAGAGAAAGAGTTAGACGAGCTGATAGCTAGTTTAATTTCACGATATAAGTCCATAGCTACGTCTGCTACTCAAGTTAATAATTTTGCACGGTATGAGATATATAAGAGTCCGAAAGTTAAAAAGCTAAGGTCGGAGATAATAGATTTGAGTTCCCTGGAGAACCTTATGGAGAAAATAGGAAAGCTGGGGGAAAAGAAATTAGAAGTGTACTTGGCTTTAATTAAGATTGATAAGGATTTGTTGATTAAGAAATATACAAAGAAAGAGGCTACGATAGTCTATAAGACCTTAGAGGAGTTACTAGATAATGCTGATTGGAAGTAAGTCGAAAAAAGCTCAGACGAGCGGAAAGCTAAAGTTAATTTTAAAGAAATTGGTAGATAGAGGCTTTATTCCCTGTCTTAGAATTTTAAATACATTAGATTTCGGTATCTGTCCTATCTGTTCATATATGGCCTTGGAGTTAAAAGAGAAAGTTCCGATAAAAACAATGTATTGGATATTTGGTAAGAAAGAAGGACAAAGACCAAAAATATATTTTTTGGATTATCAGACGGCATATCTAATTAGTAAGTATGACTATACAGTATCTCCGAGAGATTACTCAGTTTTGACGATAGACCCAATAAATGAAAAGGTAATTGTTGAAGATGAGTATTCTGAATACACGCAATCAATTTCCTTTCCCCAGAAAGATGGTATTGTAAAAGGAATGTGTCTTCCAGAGTATTCAGAGTTTATCTCTCAAGCTGACTTTAGAAAGATACTTGTTGTAAAGCATAACAATACTATAGTTCAGATTAGTCCTGTGCATCCAATTTCTGGAGAGGAAGATATAAAAAGGTTGGGAGATGTTCCGCTGGAATTGTTAAGGCAAGCACTAAAAACAAAGGATGCTTAGTTATGTTTTTAGGTAAACTCTTATGTGTGTTAGGAATCCATAGACCGCTTACAGGACATACGTCTTATTTTGTCGATGTGGTCTCAGGAAAGACAGTGTATAAAGCTGTATGTCCTTGCGGGAAGGAGTTTATGGTAGATTCCTTGAGGCCTTTTGGGGGCTTTAAGGTAGAAATTTTAAAACAAGGAGGTTGTTATGAAAAAAAGAAAACTCAAATATGCTAGCCTATTAGAAAACAAAGAATCGTTTAGAATGAATTTAGGCACTAAAACCTTTAAAAAACTTCACACACAATCCCCTAATGAAGTTAAAAGAGATATTTCAAACTCAAGAAAGGCGAAATTCAAAAGCACAAAGAATGTAGGTAAGGTAGAGAAGGTAAAGAAAAAAGTTTTAGAAGAAACAACTTTACTCCTCTCTTCCAGAAAATCAAAGGGGAATAAATAAGGTTGGAGGGGTGGAATGTTGATGGCTCGGGGTAAATGGATTGATAAAAAAGGAAGGGTCTATAATTTATCCGATATTTCAACCTCTTATTTACAAAACATCGTGAGGTTTCTTAAAAGGCAGTATGAACGGAAGGAGTTATCTGGTAGCTGGGATAAAAAGACATTGTTAGAAAAAATAGAAGAGGTTGAAGAGGAACTATTAAAAAGAGGAGCGTTTTAATATGAATACAAATGAAGCAAGAGCAAAGTTTGTGTATGAGGCTGCAAGGTTACATGCAGAGTGTTTAGGTTGTCCTGTAGTTCCTGCTCCCTGGGAAGATAGAGAACCTGAGTTTAAGGAACAATTTGTTGAGTTAATAACTGATTTATGTTCGGGGAAAAGGAAATTTCAGGACTTTAAAGAAGCACACGATTCATGGATGTCAAAGTATTTTGAAATGGGTTGGAAGTATGGTCCAGTTTACGACCCATCTAAAAAGATTCACCCAGACCTTGTTCCTTACGAGGAGTTAGACCCAAAAGAAAAGGTGAAGGATGAAGTCTTTTTAAGATTGGTAGATATAGCTAAAGATTGTATGTGGTAAGTGAAGGAGGTGTAGGATGGAATGTTTTGTTCCAGGGTATTGGATAAACGCACGGGGACAGGTTCTTCCTGTCTCCAGTATTCCAAACGATTACTTGCAAAACATAATAAGATTTTTACAAAGGTGGTATGCTGAAGAGGAGGATATGTTAGTAAGGATAGCTATACGTAACAAGATTGATGAATTAGAGGATGAGCTTATTTGTAGAGATAATTGACAGAAGGAGGTAGAGGATGAAAAAATTTAAACCAATCTTCTTAGAAAACTATACGGTGGATGATGCTTGGTTTGACATATTGAATGCTATTTATACTTATGGTAAAAAATACGAGATAACGTCAGGTTCTTACAAAGGTGAGGCAAGGTATTCGTTGGATTACATTGCGGGCTATATTCACAATCCTCACGAACCTAAGTGTCCCTATGTTCCCCCAAACTTTGGACTTCCAGCACCTACATCTGAAGAGGAGATTGAAGAATATTTTTTAAACTATCTTTTGAACGGAGTCACTGCGGAAAATGAACACTACAAATATGGGACGTTTCTAGTCGGTGGAGAACTTAGAATGCCCCCTATCCATCACACAATTACAAAGTTTTATACGTCTCAGGAAAAGAAGCTACTGTCTTTATTAGGAAGAGGAATTGCAGTTCCGAATATGATTGAGTGGGTCATACATCATTTTAAAGAGCACGGGTATGGAAACGAGCATTGCTACATTAACGTTGGTTATCCAGAATTAAATCTGGGATATGAAGTCCCATATAAAGACGAAACAGAGAGGCTTACAAGTCCATGTCTTAGGGGTATTGGGTTTAAAGTTATAGAAGACGATAACGGTAACTTTTATCTCCAGACAGATGTTGTATTCCGTTCCTGGGATGCTGTTGGCGGATGGCCTACAAATATCGGTGGAATAGCCCTACTCAATCAGTACGTCGCAACTTTTCTTCCCAGAGTGAATCCTGGTCCAATAGCTTACTCATCTAAAGGTATTCATGCTTATTCATTCCATAAAGACTATATGGAAATTAGACTAAATAAGAAACGGGAGTAAAACAATGAAGTTACATTTACGAACTATAACTTCTCTACCCCCACACAGAAGTTCAAAAGATACTTGGGAAATCTTTGAAAAAGATATTTTTACTGTAAGGTTGACATCTACGGATGATATACCTGCAGGTAAATGTGTGAGGGTGAGCTCTTATATCTGGAGGAAGAAGAGGGTTATATTTTATTTAGTGGATTTTCAACCTGACAAATTGAAGGCTGTTCTCTTTCACCTTCATGGAGGTACAACAACTTTAAAAAAGGGAGAACCTATTTTAGAGATAGAGGAGTAAACCATGCAAAATATGTCAATGGAAGTTAAAAATATTATAAAGCTTAGCGCTGAACAGAAGGGAAGATTTCAAGAACAGATGGTTTGTAAAAGGTGTGAGAAAGCAATTAAAAATATGGAGGAAGATTGGTATATTGTATCGGCCCTACTTAAAGGCAGCAATCCTTTAATAACTGTCTTTTTTCTATGCAAAGATTGTTATGATAAAATAAATATGAAAGTGGAGGTGTAAAATGGTAAAACAAACAGAGAGGACTATAAAGGTAGGTCTTAGGAAACCAGTAATTATAGCTATCAAAACCCATTCAGATTTTGCGAGAGTAGAAATGCATGGCGATTGGATTGATTTAAGTTTTTGTGGAATACATCCAGCAAGCAAAGATTCTATACTTCATGGAAAAGATTACGAGGTACACGGCAACGAGTATAGTTTTAAGAAAGGGACTGGATGCGTTTTGAATTTAGGTGTCTCTATAGCTCTCCCTGAACCTTACGAAGCTCATCTCCTTCCCAGAAGTTCGTTATTTCTTAAACATGGGATTTTAGTAGGAAATTCTATGGGTGTGATTGATAATGATTTTAGAGGTGACGAGGACATTTGGGGATTGGTAGCATATTTTACACGGGGGACTACGTTGAGGCTGGGACAGAGAATAGCACAATTTAGAGTGGTAGAACGTATGTGCTATAAATATGAAATTATTTTTACAGAAAAGGAGACAGAGACAGTTTCCAGAGGTGGCTTTGGTCATACTGGAGCATAAGGGGGTACGTATGCCATTTAAGTATAATCCGTTTTTAGGGAATTTGAGTTGGTGGGAATGTGCACAAGTTCCTGTCCGCACTGACCCACACTTGTTTCCTCATTCTGTCGATGGGTCTATGGAACTTATTGAAGTATTTAATAATGCTAAAGATATTTATGAAAAGTTTACTTGGACTCACTCCGAATGGGTAGATGTAGTGTTAGATACCGTGTGGCCAAATACAGTTTTAATTAAATTTAATGGGGTTTTAGGTGGTGTTTCGGGAACGTATTTATTCCCTACTCCCATGAAAAGAGTTTATATTCTGGCTTTATACTATATCCACAATACTCCATACGAATTTAGGGTGGAAGTTACAAATGCAACTGATAGATACTCTTTAAGGAAGTTATGCCCAGAAGGAGTATTGCAAATATTTTCTACTATTGGCGGAACTGAATCGGTACTTCAAGAAGTTACTTTTCCAAATAGTATTGGGTATAAGTTATGTTCACTTTATGCGGGAAGAGTTCCAAGGATAAAGCAGTCTGTTTCGTTGAAGTCGGAGAGTGCAGGTCCTATATGCTTAAATACATCAGATAGTGCACTTCAATATTTTACTGGTTGTGATGTATTTTTCCATCCCAGGGAAGCAGGGAATGACTTAGAGGTAAGAATTATACCGCCTCTAATTATTAGAGGTACGCCAGCTTAGTAGGGGGTTTTTATGGATAGTCAAGACATACAGAAAGAAAGGTTATGTGTTTTAGGTCCTATGGCCTACTTGAAAGACTTTGATGACGCAAGACGTTGTAATGACGATGATGGAATTCCAGTAGAGTGGGTAAGAGTAGAAGGTATCGCCGTTTCCGATAGCTTTACTGTGGGACCGTCGGCATACATATCTATTATTGAGGAAATTGCTAAGTAAGTTAAAAAGTAGGAAGGAGGTTATGAATGGAGACAGTTAAACAAAAAGTATATGAAAAACTCTATTTGAATCCTGGAGAGACAATAACAGAATGTCATAAGAGGATAGCTACTTATTTGGGGAATATTGATGAGGAAAGGAGAATATACTTTGAAATGCTTGAAGGCGATGTCTTTAGACTGAATACACCAGCTATGATGAATGCTGGAGACCCAGGAAAGTGTTTATGTGCGTGCTTTATAACAGGTCTTGAAGATTCTATGGATTCCATAACTGAAATGTGGCGTACAGTTGCGACTATATATAAAGATGGTGGTGGCGCAGGAATTCCAATAACTCGTTTAAGAGAAAGAAACGCTCCTATCTCCAGCGGTGGAAGGGCATCAGGACCTTTATCGTATCTAAGAGTCGTTCAGGAAATTGCTGAACAAGTCAAGTCTGGAGGAAAAAGTAGGAGGGCAGCCAATCTGATATCAGCGATGTTTAATCATCCTGATTGTAAGGATATTATTTTGGCTAAAGATAACACAGGAAGTAAGTTTACTTCCATGAATATATCAGTTTGTGTAACAGATGCATTTATGGACGCAGTATTAGGTGATGGCGATGCACAAATACCGTATCAATCTCCAATAGGAGAGAGGTCAGCGTATGCAGGAAAGACATTTGATGGTAAAGAACTGTGGAAGATAATTCTTAACAAGGCATGGGAATGTGGAGACCCAGGTTTATTATTTTATGATAGAATGAATATAGATAATCCTGACCCAGCTTATGGTGATATTATTTCAACCAACCCGTGCGTAACTGCTGACTCCAGATTGCTAACTGTATGGGGGTATAAGCGGATAATAGACTTATATCGTTCGGGGAAGGATTTAGTTGTGGTTCAGGATATTAGGCAATCTGGGGATGAAGATAAAAAGTACTTTAAGGCTGTTCCTGTATTTATGACTTCAAAAGAGGCAGATGTTTGGTTGGTAAGGACTAAAGCTGGATATGAACTAAAAGCTACTAGATGGCATGATTTTTACACAAATAGAGGTAAAATAAAGTTAGCTGATATGAATGTCGGCGACAAAGTGTGGATTTATAGCGGAGGCATTGACCTTCCAGAAGGGACTGATGAGGACTATGCTAAGGGATTTATCTTAGGCTTTTTCATCGCTGATGGTTATATGAATGACTCAAAGGCAGGTTTTTGTATTCGTACCAAATCTGAAAAGATATTGTTAGAACAACTTTTATTGTCTTATATACGTAAATATATTGATGAGAATGCCAAATGGGTTGAAAAAGAGGATTCTAAAAAGGGAGTTGTTAAGAAGATTCTTGCGTCTGAGAAACTTAAGGAGTTTGTAGAGAGTTGTGGTGTTTTTGAAGAAACAAGATACTCTATTCCAGAAGTTGTCTGGTCTGGAACGAAACGAATGGTAGCTGCCTTTATAGTGGGATACTTCGCAGGAAAAGGGACTGTAAGTAAAGAAAAGCAATCTCTTTGTTTACAGATTTTTTCTCCACATGAGAGTTTTTTGAAAGATTTGCAAGTCTTGCTTACTTACTTTGGTATATTTAGTAGAAGATGTGCAAGGAAAAAGATAGTAAAACCAGTTCTTAACGGTGTAATAGAAAAGACAACTCATGTACTAAAAATAGAAGATGATATTGATATTAACAATTTTCTCGAGAACATAGGTGTTCCTTATTCACGTTATTATGATGAGATTACAGAATACTTGGATGGGCTTCCAACTGTAACAAATGAGCGAGAGGATACAGTGGTAGCCATAGAGTATGTGGGAAGAGAGCCTGTATTTGATACAACTGAGTTTGTAAATCATGCTTTAGTATTTAATGGCATTTGTACGGGGAACTGTGGCGAGGTCTCAGGCCCAGACTGGTTTGTTTGTAATTTAGGTCATATTAACTTAGTGAAGGTGTTGACTGAAGATTACGAAATAAACTGGAAGTTATTTGATTATTATATAAAGTATGGTGTGTTAGCTTTAAATAGGATTTTACAGAAGACTGCATATCCGCATAAGAATTTTAAATATTTAATGGAAGGCCTAGCTCCTATTGGATTGGGATTGATAGGCTACGCAGACGTTCTAATTCTCAAGGAAATTCCTTATGATTCAGATGAAGCAATAGAATTGTTTAGAAAAATATGTAGCTTCCTAACTTATAGGGCATATCATTACTCTATGTATTTTGCCCAGGAGAAAGATTATAGCAACAATCCACTATTAAAACCGCTTAAGTTCTCTTCCAGGCATAACATGGAAGATATTCTAGGGCGACTATACTACTCAAAGATAGAGGAGTTTAAGGAAATTGTTGGCGATACTTATTACGACTGGAAGAAAGGAATAGCAAATAGTTTAGTTACTTGTATTGCGCCTACTGGTTCTACTGCACTTTCATGTGGTGCTTCTTACTCTTTTGTTCCTCATTTTTCTTTGTGCTGGAAGAAACACACTTCTAGTGGAGATACATGGACTGTTTACCCAGAGCCCTTGAAGATTATTTGTGAGAGGTATGGTGTTGACTTCAACGAGAAACTTCTTGAAAAGATTTATAACAATAAAGGTAGGGCTGATGGTTTAAAAGAGTTTCCGAGAAAAGTGCAAAATGTGTTAAAAACTGAATTGGAATTAGATTGGAAGAGAAAAATGGAAATGCACGCAGTAGGTCAAGACAATATATGCATGGGAATATCCTATACCTACAATCTCCCTAATGACGCTACTCCGAAAGATGTGGAAGAGATATTTGTTGCAGCTTATCACCATAAATTAAAAGGTGTGACTGTATTTAGAGATGGATGTTTAAACATGGCTCCAGTTGATTTTGGTAAAGATACAGAAAAGGAAGAGAAGAAAGATAAGATAAGGCCTTTTATTAGGACAGGACTTCAATTAGAGGTTAAGACTCCTCGGGGTAATTTATACCTTAGAGGAAACCACTGGGATGGAGAACTTAAAGAAATTTTCCTTGACCTTACACCCTTGGATACATTCTCTTCAATTGCCTTGCGAACTTTGGGAAGAATAGTATCAAAAGTGCTGCAAAAGGATAGAGTTACTATCCAGGATATAATAAAAGTTCTGGATACTTGTGGTGGGGACAGATTCTTTCTCTATCTCCCAGACAAAAACAAAAGCGTTTCCGTGAATGATGTCTTCGGTGCTATCGGATATCTGTTAGAAAACTACTTACTAGAAGCCAAAGAACTTAAGGAAACTGACAGTACTGGTGAGGATGAAGAGATAGATAAAAGCTCCCTCCAAGTTTGCCCTGCTTGTGGTGAAAAAACCTTCCGTGTAGGCTATGGTTCCTGTAGAAGTGGCACATGCTTAAACCCAGACTGCGGATATTCGGCATGTAATTAGTAAAATATCAGACCAACTTATATGTTGGTCTGATATACATATAAAATGGTTGACAAGATGGAGTTTTGTGTATATCTTGCACACAAAAAGCAGGGAGGAGATTTACTATGAACGAGAAAAAATCTGTAGTTATCAACGTAGTGCTTCCAGCGGAATTGAAGGAAGCACTGGACCGTATTCAAGAAAACTTTTGTAGGAATAGGAGTGATTTGATTAGGGAGGGGATTGTTCAAGTTATAGATAGGTATTCTAAGCTTGAACCTCCAATTAAGGTTTTACAACCAGAAGAAGAATCAAAGGAGGGGAAAAATGAGTAAGATTATAGGAGCGAAGTTGGTTACTAAGGAGTTGGTAGTAGGTAAGTTACACGAGTCTGGTGGCATAGACAATCCGTTATTGATTGTTCCTGTAGCGAAACAAAATAGTGTAACATTACAATTAGCGCCTTACTTACCGCCTTTATTTCAGACGGATGCATCTCCTGCAGTGAGAGCCGACGATATAATGATTACATTTGAGATTCCCGAGGAAATACAAAAAGGATATATTGAAGCGATTACAGGAATTTCAATTGTAAGTAACGTAGATTCACGTAAGGTTGTTAAAGATATTATGTCTGGAAAGCATAAAAAGAGGATGTAAAGGTGAGTTATACGGTAGTTTTTGGTGTGGACCCTGGAAAGTCAGGAGGCTTGGCTATACTAGCCAGAGAAGATTCTGGCTTTCCAGAAGTTGTTGATGTTTTCGGTTTAAAACCATCCGATGATATGGTTGACTTAATTAATAAGTTAAAAAGATTGATTTTATACACTAAAACAAAGTATAGGGTAAGGCCTGTTTGTTTCTTTGAGAAAGGCCAAGCATACTCTGGTCAGGGCGTTGTTTCTATGTTTAATTATGGTTTTACCAATGGATGCTACTTTGCACCTTTCATAATATTTGACATTCCAGTTATTAATGTCACTCCGAAAGAGTGGCAGAAGTATCACAAAATTACAGTTCCTAGAAAGAAAGCTACTGATAAAACTAAACGTAGAAAATACTTAAAGCAACAATCCCTGTCCAGGGCAAAGAGTTTGTTTCCTCATTTGTCAACCAAAATAAAAAATAATGATGGAATTTCAGATTCTTTGTTAATAGGAATGTATGGTTTAGCAAAACTTTCAGGAGAGATTGGTGATGGGTAAAGTAGATGTAAGAACTATTGTAGGAGAATTAAGAAAAGCTTCAACCTCAGAAGGGAGTCAAGAAAAAGTTTCAACAGGAGTTTTGGGCCTAGACTTGATGTTATATGGCGGATTTTCCTTCGGTAGCATTCATGAATTGTATGGCCTTTCTAAAACGGGAAAATCCTTAATCGGACTACAAGTTATTAGAGAGCTGCATAGAAAGTACGATAATGCGATAGCTGTAATTCTGGATGGAGAAAACGCACATAAGAATTATGCAAGAATGAAAAGTTTAGGTCTTGATTTGGATAGGCTTATAATAGTTCCAAAAAAGACTATCCCAACAATCATCCATTGTTATGAAAAAATACTGGAAATTCTACACAATATAGAGTTTAGATTTAGGCTAGCGAGGATAGATGCTCTGGAGAAGGATGAGAAGAAGAGGGAGCAGAAGAAGAGTGCGTTGAAAGAAGAAGTAGTAGTGGAGAATATTGGACGTAAGATATTGAAAGACTCTCCGCCAATTATCTTTTTTATTGATTCCATTCCTTCCTTCCCAGAACAAATAAAGTTGGTAGAGGACCAAGGAAGGCGGGCCAAAAGATGGCATGAAACGTTGAGGAGACTTACAGGAATACTTGATGAAAAGACAATGATTATTGCTACTAATCATATAATTTATAATCCATCTCAATTCGGTAGCGGTGAGTCTAAAACAACTGGAGTGGCAATAGATTACTATAGAGATGATGGTGTAAAGTTGATGAACTATGGTAAGATAAATAAGAACGGGAAGATAATGGGATATTGGCTTTTGGCTGAAGTGGAAAAGACAAGAGATGGGATAATACATAATAAAACCTTTTTTCCTGTTTACTTCATTAAAAATCCAGTCCATAAGTATGCTGGCGTTTTGCCTTTAGCTTCGCTATTAGGCCTGGCCAAACTAAACAACAAAAGTGCTTGGACGAAGAAGGGTTCTGAATCTGATGTTTTCCCAAATTTTTCTTACAATGGTAAGGTCTATCAGGAAGGGAGATATGATAAGGACTATGTTAACCTAATTGAGAAAGGAGATATAGTAGAAAAGATAAAGGAAGAGTTGTTATGGTAACGCCCGTTGAAGTAAAAATAGTTGGATACAACAAAAATTTACTAGAGGTATTGTTACATCATTATCAAATCCTTAAACCAGACAAGAAGCTTGCATGTAAGGAGCTATTTAATTCTACTGAGTTGAAAATTGAATTATATAGAACTGCGCTACGTTGGAAAAGAACACCTACAAAAAGATACATGCTGGTGCCTGGAGTAGGAACAGATTGTATAGGGTCCGTTTTAGGTGTACTCATAGAAAGTGGAATTTTGACCTACCCATCTCTCTTAATGAATACAAGACGGGCTGCGGAAGATTGGGATGACTTACTTTTGTTAAACATGAGGATGCAGGCATTTCTAGCATATATCCTTCTTAAATGTGTTAAACGAAAGGATGTTGCATATTTTCCAATTATCAACCCAGAGACATTTATGTGCGGTGACATTCTATGCTCTCCTTACATAATGTCGGTTGGTGGTATTCTTGTACCTCCACACGTGTGTATGATGGTGTCGGACTATGCGGTTCTGTCTTCTGACTTTGCTTCTGATACTCTAGTTATTCAAGAT
>Ga0190345_1000018_pt1 | contig 39624 bp, 69 predicted proteins | sample 48721334_MG_FD_161674 | JGI IMG/M metagenome (GOLD analysis project Ga0190345, IMG submission 161674) | Hydrothermal vent microbial mat bacterial communities from Southern Trench, Guaymas Basin, Mexico - 4872-13-3-4_MG | ecosystem: Environmental > Aquatic > Marine > Hydrothermal vents >...
GTGTGGGATACGGATATGGCAAAGCGGCTGAAAGCCATTTTGCGATATCGAGGTGTGGAACGTGACTCATCGATTGTAATGGATGCGTTCGGAAAATCGTTGTTGCTTGATGTTGCGGAGCGTGCGGCGATTCGAGAAGGACTTGCGCAGTTGATAAGATTGCAGAGGTTGCGGATTGCTCGGGAGATTGCGGACTTGCCGATATGGTCTGAGCTTGCGAGACGTGGGCGGGAACGGCTCATTGTAGATATGCAGCTTACGCTTGCACAGTATGAGCGGTGTCTCGCAGAACTACCATTCTTATAATTATATTATATGATGATTTAAAATAGCTTGTGTACGACAGGTACAATCACAAGCGGGACTTATAGATCGTTGCGTAGAGAGGCTTATACTCGCTCGCTATATCGCCTTGTGCAACAGAACCACCGTGAACCGTATTCTGTATATGCCATCCTCCAAATCATCTAAAGGAATTGCTCGTGTAGTATGCAACACCGATACCCCCGACGTATCAAACGTATTGGTGCCATCAAACATTTTCTTAATCGTCGCAACGATCTCTCGCGATATTGTGCTGCCATGAATCGAGCTTGCGGTTGTGGCATACACATCAACTGATAGCTCCGACTTATCATACTGCGCAGACCGCCCCACCGATGAGATATGCTTCACACCATCCTCCCCATATTCCAAGCATATCACCGGCACCGCAAGTTCACCCCGCCAGTGCGCACGATACGTCTTAAGCGCCGTGAACACCGTACCGCTAATTGTGTACGATGTTGCGATCGCTTGAAAGATCGTGTTACGCTGCGTCTGCGTAAGCATCATTCCACCCCAAAGAAAGGATAATCTATGAGGTGCGCCTTAAACTCAGAGAACGAGTACCCCAATCCTATCTTCTCTTCAAGCGTGCTCCAGATATTGCAGATGTCCGCTGTGGTGATCTGCGCAGAGCGTGCGTGTTCTCTCCGCACGTAGTCTGTTATTCCAAGCAGCGTGGCGAACGGATGATCTCGAACCGTGCGCACCACATCAACAAGATACGTGTTGTTAAGATCGCTGATTGGATTTAGGACGTGTCCATATTGCATGATTGCGGCATGTTCAGCGTCGTCTGCTTTATTGATTGTTATCTTTGTTTTTAGTTTGGCTCCGGTTTTGGGGTCTCGCAGGATCCCGCTTACTATGTGTGTCCCGTTGCGTCCAGTCATGCGGTGTTCTTCGGTGTATTGTATCATGTCAATCAACTCCTCTGAACTTGTGATCTATTAGGTATTGCTTGTATTCGTCGAACGTGTGATCTATCTCGGTTTCAGCATCGAGATATGTCCGGGTCTTATGCAGGAACTTGGATGGCTTCCACAACATGTTAGGATGTGCCGTGTCAATAGCGTCCACCAACCCGGCAACGTTCACGCTTGGGTCTGCGCGTACGGTTGTTACGATTGTTCCGATTATCGCTTTTTCGTTTCCGTCGCCGAGGTTGAAGCTGTTTAGTGGGTTGATGTCGAACTCGAGGTTTGCCGATACGTCAGCTACTTTTATCAACACGGCTGCCTCTGTTGGCACGGGGGACGATACTATGAATCTGGTTGTTTTCGAGTAGTTCCCGCTTGGGTCAGCGTCGTCAAAACGCCCGATTATGCGGTATCCACCATACCGGAGGGTTTTTCGCTCTATCTCTGTGTATATTAATGCCATTATATTTTTCCCAGCGCAACCTGCGCCTTAATCCACTCCGTCGCAATCTTAACAATCTCATCCATGTTCTCACTCGCCACCGGCGCAAAAAGCGGTCTCGCAGGAATCTTCGATGTGCCGTACTCCAACGCCATCGCAATCTTACCAACATCACCCTCTGGCTTCACGATTCCCACGTACACTGCGTCACCCCGCACCTCGTATTTGATCGCACTCTCCAACGAACCCGTGTAATACCATTGGTTCCCGTGTCCCTTCTGCTCAGCCCATGCAGCAGATAATGGCGCCCACCCGGGATCGCCCTGATGAATGCGCTCAACCAGCGCAGTCTCCAGCCGTGCCCCGATCGCTGCACCGAGCTTGCTGGTCTGCCATGATTTAAGACCATTAATGATCTTCGGGAGGTTGTTCTTAACGATAACCGTTGATTCCCCTACCATTGCTCTTCCTCGCATATGTGCCCGCTGCCATTACAGAAAAGACAGGGGATGTCGTTTCCAGACATCTTGTCGATGGTGTAGCCTTTTCCTTCGCAGTTTGCGCAGATGTGGCATTTCTCGAATTTCATCGTTGTTCTCTCCGTGTAAGGAACTCTATCCGCCCGTAACCTCGCAGGGTATTATACGTGTTCAATCGGTCGAGTAGTGCGATACACCGCCAATATGATTTTGTTGTGCCAGCGGCGTCTTCGTATACTTCCAGCAGGTCATCGGTCTCAACATCACAATCGGAGTGACACCTGAAGAACGAGTCCCCGGTTTTGAACAGTCCGCCAGAAACATAGTTCATGGCGTCGACCGACATTGTTTTGATTGAGGTTTCGCCACGACCAAAGTATCCGACCACCGCAACTGTGGATTCGGTTGGTTGCGTCCATTCACCAGTGCTCTGGTTGGTCTCGTTTCCGCTCGTGTCACGTATCCGGTTGATCGTGAACGGGTAGTTTAGTGTTGTCCACGGTGTGGTGTCGTCGCACGTCATCTATTGTCAACCACTATTGTTATGGTTCGCTCATCCGTGCGCCCGTAGCTTGTTATGATCTTGCAGGCGACAGAGTAGCTTGAGCCTGCGGTGCCGCCCGACAACCATGTCGTGACGATACCGCTGCCCTCGCTATCACTATCCTTCGTGATCCCCGTCGCAACGGTCACGACATGCGAACTGATTGTTTCGCCGCTCTGCAGCCAGTTCGTGTTCCAGTCGAACGCGTAGTCAAGCACGCTGTCAGGGTCTTTCATAAAGGATTGCTCTGTCATGTGCTCTCTTGCTTAAGATGCCGCCGCCGTAGCGGTTATAGTCACATTTAAAACATCGTCATCGTCCAAACTTTTGTTTCCAGCCGTGAACGCTCCGCCTCCGTAGAGTGTGCCGGTTGACCCGCTCTTGGTGGAATTGGTTGTGAGGAAACACCCGCCGATCGTGGTCGCATTCGTGGAGATGGTGAACACCGCCTTGTTTGAGCCGTTGTTTACACTTTGTGAGGATACCGTGCCCCATGTCGCGTCCTGTCTCACTGCTTCATCATAAGCAACCACCTCAGTCCATCCAGCATGAGACGCCATCGTGTCTCCTGCCGCTACGCTGGGCGTACCGGCTGTCAGACCAACGTAATGCGCTGCGGTGTATGCGCTGCCCTTAAGATACTGATCCAGCACATCATCAAGCCCCTCATTAACCACGAGATTCTTGATTGTGTCCTTCCACTTGAGCTTACCATTCTTATCATAGCACTCGACCTCGAACAGGTCACTCATTGCTATTGCTTCTCTTATGTTTGATTTCATGTGATCACATCCTGTAATTGTATTCGATCGATATATTTGTTTCCCTATGTTGGCTCTGGCACATACAGCGTTCTGTCCTCTTCCGATATCGTGATTGTTCTAGTGTCGAACGATATCTGAAATGTCCTGCCATCCGGCGTAATCAGCCCGAAGACGATCACGGTTGCTGTTTGTGTCACGGACTGTATGCAGTCGAGTGACAATCCTGCCTCTGATATTGCCTGCGCAAGCAGCACGGTCGCAAGCGTGTTGCCAAACGTTACTCCTGCTTCGGCGTTTGCCTGCGAGGACTCAGCCATCGTCAGGGTTTGTGTGAGAGATAGGGCTGCACCGTGCTCTAACGAGACGGTTGCGCTTACTCCCTGTGAGATTGCGAACGCTATTGTTGCGCTTACGCTGCTTCCGCCTGTGCTTGTGAGAGCAGCATGATATGCCAGTGATAAGGATGCTGCGGTGGTTGCGGAGGCTGATTGTGTCATCCCCACAATCTTCGGTAATAGCAGGTAGGCGCCTGCTGCTGCTTGTGCTGCGCTTGTGGTTCCAAGGTGCCCGGTTAGAGCGAGTCCCACATCAATGACGGTTCCGGTGCTCTGTGCGATCGTAAGTATTTGTGCGAGGGTCAGTGCGCCGGTTGCTGTTGTGGCGGCGCCTTGTGATATGCTTTGATACAGTGCGAGCGCTACGCCAACATCAGCTATTTGCCCCGTGCTATGTGCTATCGTGAGTATCTGCGCAAGGGACATGACGCCGTCTGCTGTTGCTGCTGCTTCCTGTGTCACGGTTTGAACCTGCGCAAGTGCAAGTGCTGCCTCTGCTGCTGCGATTGATGTTTCGGTAAGACTATGATACAACGCGAGCGTAGCGTCCACATCCACTACTTGCCCAGTGTTCTGTGCCGTGGCAAGAATGTTTGCAAGCAACAATGCGCCTTCGGCAGTAGCTGATGCTTCTTGGCTGACTAACTGAGTGGCAGCAAGTGTTAAAACACCCTCTGCTGCCTGTGTTGCCGCCTCCGTAATACCATGATATGCTGCAAGAGCCGTGTCCACATCCACAACCTGCCCAGTAGTCTGCGTAACTGCAAAGATGTTTGCAAGCGACAACGATGATTCAGAGACTGCTGTTGCACCGGTCGAGATCGAAACACCCGCACCGAGCGATAACGAAACCTCCGCGGTCATAACACTGGATTGCGCAAGTGTTGAGACATGATTGAGTGTTATGTTTGCCTGTGTGTTTGCTTGTCCGCCTGTTGTTATTGCTGCGATTTGTGGGAGGGTGAGTGTTGCAAGGATGTTTGTGGATGCGACTTCTGATACATCGAGCACGTTCGCAATTGTGGCTGCGGCAGTGGTGTTTGCTTGTGCTGCCTCTGTGATTGCATTAATTTGTGTGAGTGGTAAGGCGCCTTCTGCTGTTGCTGCGCCGGATGATGCGATGGCTGCTGTTTGTGCTAAGGTGGCTGCTGCGAGGACGTTTGCGGCTGCTGTTTCTGTGATTCCCATGATGTCGGCGAGGATTGCTGCTGCACTTGTGTTTGCCTGCCCGCCATCTGCCACGGTCGAGATATGATTGAGGGTGATTGCTGCGCCTGCGCTGGCTTGACCTAATTGTGATACTCCGCCGTATAGTGCGAGTGACATTGCCACTTCGGTAGCAGAGGGAGAATATGGGGATATCCCACTATACCATCCGGTCGCTTGCATCCGATCAACCGCTATGATTGTGCCGTCAGGAACCGGAGCAATTGTTATTGGCGGAAAGTTGTATGCACTACGCCGTTTGTTTTCGGTGTCTGCGCCTCCCGCACCCTGCACTATCACCCACGCTGCCGGCATAATCGGCTCGAACATTCCGTACGGATTGTCATGAAGGATTTTAACTTGATAATCGGTAAGTGCCTTGTCGAACAGGATGACTAAGTATATCGCTCCGCCCCACGAGTCATTATAGAAGGTATTAGCATAATAGCGACCGATGCGTCCCCGCCCAGCGTTGTATGTTATTGTTTCTGCCAGATCATACGAATACCGAAATTTCCCGTTTAAGAATGTTCTTATTTGTGCACCGTTATACGTCCCCACGGCAGAGAACGGTCCGGCACCGAGCATTTCATTATCGGAATCGTATAAATCACATTTTGCGCCATTGATAAACATACCTAACTTTGCTTGCGCTAAATACCAGTCGGGCCAAGAACCAGCAACATGTTCCCATGCGTTAGTTTCGGTTTGAGAGATTACAGAAAAAATGGTCATCTCATCCGAAAACTGTATGTCCGGTATGTGTATTTCCCCACCATACACACTCGTGAACAAAAGACCGCCCGGAATCCAAGCAGGTACATCATCTGTGTAACAACGTGCCCCTGACATAACGTCGTACACCGCTAACCCTGCACCTTCCCAGAACGGAGCTGCAAACACCGGCACGGGCAACCCCATCCGAGCACAGTTATAAGCGACAGTGACTCTGTCTATGTTCCATCGCTGCGGCTTATAACACTTGAGTGTGTCCGACATACTATTGGATTTCTGGAACCAATGGTGTCAACGCAACGAAACACTCCACAGCATCGGAGTGCATAGCCTGCCCCCCATTATTGTCAACCACCGGCATACCATACCGATGTGGCGGGAACAACGAGAAGGTCATCGCCTGCAAAAGCGTCGTTGCGTCAGCAGTTAGGTATAAGCTCCCAATCGGGATTAGCTGATTCAAAGAGTCATCCATCGAATCTCCTGCCGTCCCAGTATACGCAGCATCCACCCCCGAACACCCGCCTGGATTCATTGTTGCAGCGGTGGCATGTAGGGACGCCGCCCAATACAGATCGATCGCCGCACCTGAAACCGGGGCTACAGCCATTTCAATACAGAGCGTAACAGCATACCGTTCTGCTCTTGTCGCTCCAAGATCTGCTTTTGCGCCTTGTCTGGCTGCTCCATCTGCAAGGCTTGTTAGGTCGATTTGATGTGTGCGTGTGCCGCCGTCGCCTGCGTAATCTGTTGTGTCTGCCCATACCGTGGGGGTCCCGCTTTTCAGCAATACTTCGTTCGCCATTTGAGACCTCCATCAAATATCGATCGTCGCAAACTTGTTGATGACTTGTCCGACCGCTGTCTGGATCTGCGCATCGGTGGGATCAGCGTTGTCTTGCAGAAGCACGATGGTTGCTTTGAAAATGTCGCTGACTGTCTGTCCATCTCCTTGGTCTCGTAATGCTTTCACTGCCCAGACCAGCCGCTCAGCGTGATTTGGTGTGGACTCGTTTTCCGTGAAAATGTCTTTTGCCGCATTCCATCCAGCCGCAGCTACGAGATTACGCAGGGCGGATGAGTTCCGCATGTCAAAAAGTTCTTGTAATGTTGCCATAGTTATCGCCTATATCATCCCGTTACATACTCTTCTTTCGTGAATGTCACGTTATCGTCTGAGATCGTGCTCTTAAACAGGTCTGCCGTATCTGCATCGTTCCGTATCGTGAGCAGGCTGCTTGTTGTGAGAGACTTGTTCCGGAACAACCGATACAGGTAATTGATCATCTGCTCGATTGTTGGTGAGGCTGGAGGCGCTCCGGCTGACATCTCTGCTGTCGTGTCGGTCTTCAGAATGTCCGCAACCTCATCATTAATCTGTCCCGCATCGTACCGAGCATCTTCTGTCAGCGTTCCCGAGAACCCGCCGCCAACATTATCAGTGATTGTGAACAAGCCAGCCACCTTTATCGTGCCGGCTGAACACGTTGAAGCAATGATAAGACTGCCAGCGCCGGTTATGCTAAATACGTCGGTTCCGGTTGCACCGAGGTTCGCTATCTCAACACCACCATGCCAGTTCCTGCCGCCAACGTGTGTGTTTCCAACTGCTGCGCCGAAGTCAAAGACTGGTGCGGCGCTTCCGTCTGCGCTGTTGAAGCAGTTGTCAAAGATGTATGTTGTGGCTGCTGTTGCGGTGACTGTGTTATCAAACCCGCAATTGTGGAAGTGTGACTTTCCGAGTGATACTGCGCCAACACAACAGGTGTGGAAGTGGATTGCTCCTGAGCCTGCTGTTCCGGTTCCGGATACGTGGGCTTCGTAGATGTGAGCGTTCTCGAACGACTGTCCACCGAGTGCAAGTGTGTAATCGTAGCCTACGAACGTGAAGTTGTCGCAGCTTGCATCCATCGTAACCGATGAACCATTCACTATGTTAAACTTCTTGATACCGAGACTTGCAGACAGCGTCTTTGCCGCTGCCCACGTGCTGCATGGATTGTCTGATGTACCGTTTACGTAGTCTACGGTTCCAGCAGATCCGTTGTTTGTGTCCACCCAGATTGCGCCGTCTGAGTAGCCTGCGCTTCGGTATACGGTTGCGAACGAGCACAATATACGGTCTGTGCCGTATGCCGTTCCGTCCGAGCTCTGTATGCGTACGCGCACCTTGCCATCGTCAGCACCTGTGCCAACGTGTGCGGTTGTGAGTGAGTATGCTTCTGCAACGATTGATGTTCCGTTCACACCTGATTTTGTGCCGATCTGTTCCCATGCCGGCGTACCGGTCCAGTTCCACGCATAGATTGCGTATGTGTCACCTTGACTTGCCGCGTAGCCTTCCCACAAAACACCTGATGGGACACCGTTTGCACCGACGTCAAACTCATAGTAGAAATCGATCACATTACCGACGGCAGATAAGACGTGTGACGTGCCGTCCAACGCCGCCGTGTCCGCATAGGTATTTGTTTCCGACCCGGTTGTGACTGTGGCACTGTCTGCCGTGGTGTTTGTCGCCGCTGTCCCACTTGAGATGTTACCGATCTGTGCCTGCGTCGCAGGGAACGTATCGCCAGCCAACCCAGTCGTATCATACTGTGACTCAAGATTGTTTGCTGCCGTAGTATCTCCAGAGATCTTCACGGCATCAGCAGAGACCTCATTCGTAACGGCTGTTGTGACTGGAACTGTTATGTTAGTAAGTGTGTGTGCGCCTGTGGCGTCTTTGATGTTTGCGAAGTCCAGTCCTGCTTCACCGGTTGCTGCCACGTCAAGCGTGTTGGTCGGTGTTGTTGATCGCAATAGGTGCGCGAGCCCATAATCTGCGTTGTTCAGAATCGCCGGAATATCGGTGGTGGTGTCTGCTGCGATGATGTCTAATATCAGGTCGAGCCTGCCGCCATTAATCCAGTCAGTCAGCGCTCCTGCCTTCGCATCAGTCCACATCACATCAGTAAGAGCAGTTGCGGCGAGAGCAGCATTATCGGTCCCAACCATATCAGTGTTCGTGGTTGTGGTGTCGGTCAAAACTACGCCTTGCACCTTGTGTGTGGAAGGATCATATCCGGTGTCAACAAAATCGCTGAGATCAGTTGCAGACTGTGAATCTCCATCGAGCAGTGTTACGTCTACTTCCAAGGTGTCTGTTCCTGCCACCAATGAGTCGTATCTGTTCGCCGTCATAACCTCGCAATCGACTTTTATGGCGAGTGCTCCGGCTACGTGCACGTACACAATCATTCCGCCGAGCGTCGCCGTGTCTGTTGCATCGAGAACACAATAATATATTCCGTTGCTGATATGTGTTGCGCCACCGCTGTTTTTGTTCGCGAGCGTTGTCGCCCCGTGCTTCCATAGTTTTATGTCTGTGTTCGCAATGGTTAGACCCGTCTCTTCGGAATCACCGTCAGTACTGTCAAGCAGGTATCCGAGTGGGATTTCTTGCGATGCGGTTGATTGTCTTAGCGGTATTGTCATTGTTATGCTATTCCTTGTTGTCGTAAGTGATGCATGATCACGGGAATTGATACGGATGGCCCCGCACTAACGTACTCGAACGCCCCAATATCCCAGCTTGATCCTCTCTCAGTCCCCACGATGTCACGCCATAGTCCCGCTGAAAACAGAGGGGTTCCTTGATCGATTATTGCGCCGGTTCCAGAGAAATCATTCAGGTCAAAGTCTGGTATAGCTGCCGAGTAATCCACAAAAACATTGCCCCAGTCAGTAGCGCCATTTAACCAATGCACTTCATCTGTACCGTTACCGTCGTCGGATGCACAAAACTCTACGTCATGTACGATATCAAAATCGTCTGCGTTGTTGAACACGGCGCAGTTTCGCACGGTGAATGTTCCGGTGTTGCTTAATTCGAGACCATCATTATAATTATATATAACACAATTATATACATTAGCAGCAACGCCACTCCCTTGTAAATGTATAGCCTCCGATCCCCCATCCTGTGTTGTCCCACAGTAAATTATGGTATTTCTACAAACACATGTACCATAGTCCACATCTATACCGTTACCAATATTCGTTCGTATGATACAGGCATCGACATAGAATGTATCTACACCAGATGAACTCACTGTTATCGCTCTTTCTCCCGTGCCATAATAATCATATATCTGTAACCCCTCAAACCTTGCTGTGTGCCCCCTTATCGAAAAAGTGTACCCGTAGGAATTCTGGATCATGTGATACTTATTGGTATTCCACTTTCCACTGTGCCGTTGGTTATTAATGCTTTCACTACCACCAACAGGGGTATACGCAGCTAAATATCTCGTAGAATCCGTCGTGTTAGTTGTCCAGTACATGTGATTGCTCCCATCCGCTGTCTGATCATCATGATCATAATAACAACAAGCATGAACAACAACATCAGCCGCAACAAGACTCGTGTTGTTGATATGATCGGAATTCGTAAAGAATGACTCGAAGTCAGCGAGCGACGCCCACTCATGACGCACCTCCGTAACAGCAGTCACAGTCTGATCAGATGGCGTGCCACCGGTTGCAGTCTTAACAACAAACTTAGTGTTCCCATTCCCAATATTCCCCTCAAGACTCCCGTTTGTCGTGGCGATATTCGTGGAGCTCGTTGGCTTCGTCCGGTTAATCTGCTCACTACTATTCCACGTTCCCGTGGTTGACTCGAAGTAGATCCAGCCCGCAGCCGTGCCAGCACCCCACGTCCCAGAATTCACCTCGATCGCACGAATAATACCAGTAGCCCCAGACGTGCCGCCAACAATCTTCGTGCCGGTAAGCAGCTCAGTAGTCCCCCCGCTCGTGAACGCTATCCTGTTAGGCGCAATCCAGCTCTTAGCCATGGCATACAAAATACAATCCCCCACACCAATATTCCCAGTCTGCTCAACAGACAAGGTCGCAACGCCGTTAGTAACAGTAATCGATCCAGATCCGGTTTCAAGCGTACCAGTCCCGTACGGGCTCACCGAGTAGAAAACGGCGTTTGTCATGGGGAATCACTCTCGAAGATCCACAACCTCAGTCTGGTTATCAGTGCTTGCAGTTAGCTTCACCTGCGCCTTCGCAAGGATGGTGTCACGAACATGTGCAGACGTGGACACCAGCGCAAGCTGCGACCGCTCAACACTCGATATCGCAGTCAATGACATAGCATGCTTCGGACGCTTAACAATCTCATACCACCGCCCCGCCTTATCATCACGCCACACATCCTGCTCCTCCAAGAACGTCCACTTTCCTGCCACAGACAAGCGAACGGCTTGTTTCTGCTCAGGCTGTCGTGCATTGAACACCCCCTGTAAAGATTGTGCTGTTATGCCGGAGACCTTCACGATCTCTGCGTGTTCATAACCAGATCCATCGAGCTTCACGTTGTCGTCATGTATTGAGACAACGTCCCATAGCTCATTGATGCCTGGGTTCAGGGAGCCTTCTGCAATGCAAACTATCTGCGCCATGATATCCTCATCATCTGGATCACTCAGCGTTCCAAACCAGCGCTTCCTTTGTTATTAGTCGTAACATCATGTTAATCATCGCAAGCAATGAGGTTTGCATCGTGCCATCGAGAACGAACCCGAATTGCTCAGCTGACACGATCGCTATCACTGCAATAATGTTTATCCACAACGTCTTACTCTTCAGGTATTCTTTCATGTCTTGCCTCCTGCTGTCTTGTCTTTGCGCTTGCTCGTTGTGCTTGTCTTCTCGGCAGCCGGTGTTTTCGTGCGGGGTGGTTCAGTTGTTGTTTCATGTGCAACAACTGGTTCCACACGCTTCTGCACGGGCTTTACTTTTGGGAGTGCAGGCTCTGCCGGTTGTGGAGCAGTCGATCTTTTGCGGTATTTGATTGGTTTAAATATCATGATTAAAATAGAGACCGGGATCACCCGGTCTCCGTTGCGTTCTACGAGATCAAATCGGTGATGGCATACACAGACATGTTCGTACTCGAACTGTTCGTGAACACCGGCGCCACCGCCTGCCTGAAAACATCCATCTGGTACATACGAGCCCCAAGCGTAGCCTCATCCCACTCCCGCACCTTAACTGGACCATTACCAATCGCTGCCGGGGTACCATTTGATGCACCGACAATCGCAGATTTCGCGGTTACGTTGTCATTGACGTACACATCAAGCTCAACACCGGGGATCTTTGCAACCGATCCCGCGGCTTCCGACGGAGCATAAGACGCCGTGGTCTCAAGGAAATCATTCTGCAAGTACTCCGTGTACACTGCCTGCGGCATAACCACAAAGTCGGCTGTATACGGAAGAATGGCCGTAACCGCTGTCGCTAGATCCACAAGTGGATTATTTGCCGATGTATCCCATTTCAATGTTGCTGCACCAGTCTGCGGGCTGGTCTCGAATGCTGTCACGATCTTCTTATCCAGAATATTCGCCAGCCGCACACCAGCACTGTTGATCTGAATAGTGAGCGGGTCGCCTGCCTTGCTCTTGTACGTAGCTTCATCAGATGCCGCCACGAAAACCCGATCCTTCTTCAGGTCAAAAGCAACATGTGTGAATGCTGACCCACCGATCTCAGATACCTCAAACTCCTCAACGTCCTCGTCGACCGCTGCAGCAGTCATCACCGGGATTGTTGCAGTGAGTTCAGGGACGGCTATCGAGGTGCAAAGCGGTGCTAGATTTGTCATCTCAAGCGCAGATGTGAGAACGCCGCTCACAATGTTCTTCGCGTCGAGTGACCCACTTATGTCAGATGTTCCTATTAGTCCTGCCATTTTCATCACCTCATTACTGTGCGAGTCCGATCCATACCGTGCCGGTTTTAGCGGATTCGATGGCTTCCATTGCCATACCTACCTGCTCATCGGCATAACCATAGTCTGCAAGTATCACCTTACCCCCGGATGCTGCCATAACTGCCTGCCCTGCATGGATAGCTGCGGAAGTTGCAGTTACTTCGACCCTGCCCCACACAACTGCTCTTGCATCAGTACCAGATGTCATGGCTTCTATAGCAACCGCAAACTTTCCGTTTCCAGAATCATCCGCAATATAGAAACTTCCGTTCGCCGATGCGTCAATTACCTGTCCTTTAGCGACAGTCTCACCGGGTGTGACCATGATCACAACCGCTTCGTCGCCCTTTATATCTCCTGCTGCCATTTCTCTCACCTCATATAAATTCAACAGCAGTAACGCCAAGCTTCTGCATGTCCGCTGCAAAACCAGCGTCCTCAGAATGACTCGCAACCGTTGCGTCGTCAAATGCTGTCTTTCCTGCCGGCATTGCTGCAACCATCGCCTCCGCGTCGATTATTGCCTGCTCAACCGAAGCAGTCTTAAGCGTCATCATATCAGCACGCTTAGCCGTCATCTTCGTTGCATCGATCTTGCCATCCGCCCGATATGGAGCCGACAATATGCTGGATGCGGTCAGTAGCTCAACATACTTGTCCACAAGAGACGCACGCTTTATCTCATCAATCGTATCAGCCTTAACTGCTGCAAACATCGGGTCAAGGTCGTCGTTCGGAGTCATCTTCGCTATCTCAGCGTCATACTCCGTCTTCTGCTTCTCAAGAGCAAACTTGACTGCGTCGTCAAGATCCCCCTGAGAAAATGCTTCCGGCTCAGTGACTTCCGGCGTTGCGTCAGGTATCGGTGATGGGGTGACCGCTGGGGGCTCCACCACCGGAGGCGCATCTGCCGGAATCTCGGTTCCGGGTGTATCTATTTCTGGTATTTCTGTCATGTTAGTCACCTGTTCTATCGGTGCCGCCGCGGTCTTCGTTGCCTCATCAAGCAACTCCCGCAGCATCTTTTCTACTTTAGAGATGATCGTATCACTTTTTGTTTTGTCCGCATCGCACGACATCTTAATTTGAGACACTCTCGACAGCGCGTTGCGTAAATGCGGAAGGTCTATCTTATCATTCTTGTCTTTGTACGGCAGGTGTCGCAGATTCTTGTCGTCACTCGTATCACCATAACAGGATTCGACGTAAGCAAACGCCGAGTCAGGGAGCGAGTTAATGTATGCGGTTGTCCACTCTGCCGCCTGCATGACTGCTGCCGCCACCATCTCGAAGCCAGAACCCACGTAAGCAGGTTTAGCCGGAGGTGTAAACAGCGCAATCGATTGTGGCATGAGCTGATCCAGCAACCCAGTAGTCTCAAAATCAGCAGTGACCTGCTCAACCGTGCCCGTAGCACTCCAAGAACCCTGCCCGAACGGTGTCCAAGTGCCGTCAGAGATAAGATTGGCTGCCTCGGGTTTTGTGATCGCTGCAGAGGCGTGGAGCCAGTTATCCTCCTGCCATATCTTCGTAGTGTACCCGACCTGCGAATAATTATCGTTTGTGAGGTCGCAGGCATGCGGATCAAGATCGTTGCAGACCCGGATCGGAATCCCTACTCCTCTTTCTATGATGCTGTCAACCGCCGTCGCAGTGATTCCCCATTCTGCCAGGTTTTTCTTGCCGATCTCTATGAGGGGACCGGATATTTCAATTGCGTGTTCGGGGAGGTTTTCAGTACGTTCTGCCGCAACACAATAAGATGAGGCAGGAATGGCGATTGGTTGCATGCTCCGCTACTTTAATTATGCAAGCATATAAACCCCTTATTATCGTTATGATGCGCTATACCACACGATATATAACGTTATCACCACGTCTTAACGTATGCACCGTAGATCGTAAAATCGTCTACATAACACGTATCACCAGTTGATGTTTTCTGATACAACTGGACATTATCCCCCGCAGACCAACCGCTAATCGTGTCCGACTGCGAAGCATAACCCGTCGTTCCGATCGATTTCTCCACGCCAACCGGCGAGCCATCGCGATAAATCCTGCTTTGCGACGAACCAGTCGAGTCTGAATGCTTCATCCGCCACGTGAAATACAATTCAATCGCCTCATAACACACATTCGATGGGATCGTAAATTCTTTATGTGCTGCCTTAACATAGGTTACACTTGTCGTTGTGTCCTCTGTCCATTCAGCATCCAGCACAATATCATCCGAGGTGACAATCTCCCAAATGTTCCCAGGGATAATTATCCGCTTATCGTCAATATCAGAATTCGTGATTGTTGTTACATTAGCGTCTACGTGTACTATTGCAAGAAGAATGTCGCCGGCAGGGATGGCAGGAGGATATATCGGATGATCATCCCCACCGGCGTAATCAGTTCCTTTCGTCACAACTGGGTTACTTGTGGTTGGATCATACGTGATCAGGTCTTTTCGATGCAATGTCGAGTGCGACGCAGCAATCGCAAGGTTCACCGTGCCGGACTCCGTATATTTCGTGTTCGAGATATGGGCGTGACCACTCGCCACATTCACATCCATACCAGCGGGACTGTCTTCAGATACTGACAACCCGTCAAGCACGCCGTCGCCTTGTGCTGCAAGCAATATGTTGTTCAGATCAACCTGTTCAAGAACATCACCAGCCGTAAAACTCATTGCCATCTTGTATCACCCATCCGCAAACGCAAATTCATGTTGTACGTTCAATTCTATCGCTGCCGTCTTGTTTATGGCGCTGAACACATGATGATTATACAAACTGCCACCAGATGCCGCATCCAATACCCCTGATTCCGTGATGGCATAACCATTCCCCTCACCAGACGTCAGGTTTGTTTGTAGCCGCACCTTCTTAGAGGTGGTCTTCGTTTTCGACCCCACAGCTTCTCTTGCCGCAGCATCCGGATAGAACTCTGTTTCCAGCGCTGTGTCTGATGCAGTTGCAGCAGTTGTCCCGGTTCCGAACCCCATCCACACACTGTCACCATATAAGAAGTCTCGGAAGAGGTTTAGTCCGACGTCAACCATCATACAAACTCCTCCTCCGGCATCTGATCAGGGAACCCGGCACGATGCCGTAGTTCTACCTGCGTAATATCACCATTCAATCTCATCTCTATCAGATCTCTGGATGCAATCTCCGGCGTGAAGAGCGGTTCTGCAAACAGCGTGACGGTGTCGGGCTTGATGCCGATCTGCTCCAGCCACGGCAGGATGATCTCGGTTTCCATCGTTGCAAAAAACGTGTCACGCATCGATGACACGAGATCGTAATCGTTTTTCGATACGGTTGATCCAGAGTTTGTCCACGCATTCCCGACATCACCACCGGTCACATCTGACTGCAGGAGCCCTCGATTAATTTCTTTGGTGAGAGCCTCTCGGTACTGCACAATATCAATCGTGCCGCCTGGTGTCAGCATCTTAACGTCGTCACCTGCGGTTATGATGTCTTCGGTGCTCTTGATTTTCTGGATTGCGGCGGTGTTCGCTTCTTGCACGGTTTCCGCTTGTGAATGCGTGATTTCTCCAGCGGCGAGTGCTCTGGACAGTTCTCTCATGTCGATGTGGAGCCTGCCGAGACCATGCCGCTTTATGTACTCGTTGTAATAATAAGTTGCGTTTAATAGCGATTTTAGCGGTGATTCGATGTACGGAACCATGCTATCTCCATACATCCCAAACGTCGATCTGCCTTTTATATCAGTGAAATAATTATACATTGACCATAATCGAAACAGTGCCACATCATCTCGCTCATACACGATCTGCCCAGCGTTTCCCTCGTCATGGATCACCTGCGTGATATCACCATGAGACAAGACCTGCGTGTCCACCGTGCCAGGCGTCTCCTTCTCAGTCAGCAACGTAACATAATCCATGGGCTGTATCACCGGCTTGGTAAGACCACCATCCATGTCTCTCGTGATCACCACCACCGTACCCATCTCACACAACGTCCTTGCAACATCCTGCGACAACGCAGAAAAATCAAGGTCTGCCATCAGCGTGTCAAGAGCGGGCTGATCGTTCTCATCACCAACCAGACGCATACCGTCGGTAAGTTTTAGCGACAGCGAGATAAATGCTCTGGAGACTTGGGCGGACATGCCGGATCTGGCGATCGCATAGTATTTTGAGAACGTGTTCTCGGTGTTAACCACGTATTTCCCATAGTACTCTGTGCCTGCAACCTCTGTATCTCGCGTGGAAGGAATGCCGCTGATTGCAGCAGCAAGCATCGCTAACGGATCGTTCCGTGGCACGATAGCGTGTTTTGAGGTGTAGCGGGATACCTGGGTTCTCGTGATGCCCTTGCCCACCGCGGTTGCAATCATTGCGGGGGGCGTGGACTCCCTATGCATCGCCATAACCGCACCACCCACTCCGAGCCGATCAATATTAGACCGTCGCGTCATTATTGCTCCTCATACGTCCCAACCCTGCGTCCAGCAGTGCCAACCACAGAAACACCGAGCGGGACAACGTGCTTTACGCCGTTCAATTCAAGATACTTTTCAAAATTTGTCGTGTAATCAGCAGTGAAATTGTCGGGCTGTGATCCCTTCCCGTCTGACCGTTCAAACCCATCAACCTTAAAGTTCGACCGGGGATCCACCTCACCCGGCGCAGTGGCGACAAGAGCAGCGGCAAGATTGTTCACGGCATGTGACAATGTATTGTTGCTGCTTGGAGTTGTGAGCCCCGCAGCGAGCAGGTCATCATCAAGCAACCCCCTCGCAACAATCAACTGCCTATCAACCAGAGCCGTGTTACTCGATTGACAAAGATCAATTACGCCCTGTTGAGAACCAAGTGCCATTCAGACGTAATTTATCGCTAATTGCATATAAACGATATGGTAGTATGTCCGGTATCTTATCGCGATATTCCATGAGCAGCTTCTTCGAAACATATATTTTTACTTCGCCAAACACGGTTTCATATATCGTGTTGTCGTCTGCGTCTTCTAACACGCATGATGATATGATTGCGTCAGCAACATGCCCAAACGGATCATATATCGGGCGACATACTTGATACACTACAAAACGCCGGATGCACCCTGTTATGGCGTCAGCATAGACACATGTCTCTTGCTGCGCATTGTTCAGATACACCCACGCAGAGAACCCAAGCAGACCATCATCCACACCCAGATGATCCACTGGGACCATGTCCGTCCACTTCATAGCACATCTGAGATCTCTCGCTGGATCCGGTCAAGCAATGAGCGGACGTCGTCTTCATGCTGCTGTTCTGCAATCTCAATCAATAACTCATTAATAATCTTGATGTCATCAGATATTGATCTTCTTGGCATGCTCTTCAGGACTTTGTTAACCGCGTACGACGCTTGAAACTCTGTCATACCACGCCGTGGGTCTGCTTCGTGTACAAGACACATGAACATGGGGGATGCTTGCGCAAGTTGATCAGACAGAGATCTCACGATCGTGGTGTCTATTGCATCGAAAGCCAGCTCATCAACATGCTCTTTCATTAATTCGATGAGGCGCTGCACTTCGTCCGACTCCTCACACAACTTAATCATCTTGGCATACATGATCATTGTTTCACCTGTGCGGCAAAGACGCTTGTCGAGCCCAGTAATCAGACACATAATCGCCACACGTGAACATTATTGATGCCATGTCAAGCAGGTAGCCACGTGAACCACGTTCAGCAACGTAAACCGGTGTTTGCTCATACACCGTATATTCCTCTCCTGAGTGCTGGCATTTCATTCCGAGTGCTGCCCCCACACTCTTCAGCATCTCACCGATTGTCACTTGCTCCACGTTTTCAAATGCGACACACATACAACCAAACCCACGATGCACACGAGGAAATGCCAAACCATACGGGCATAACCTATCATAAGGTGTGCCATCAAGATACTGGATTAGTTCGCCAACATTCATTGTTTCACCCAGTTCTTGCTGCCACATATCGGGCATTTTCCACCGGAGCGATGCGCAATCAGGTAGTACACCACGCCGGGGAGGATCATGAACCACATTAGCACGAACGTGATAAGCAGGCTGGCGCCCTTCGTCGGGGTCACGTACTGATCGCAATTCCCGCAAAACTTTTGTTTCGTCATTCGTCATCCACTTTGAATCTGGCATAACACAATGTCACTGGTAGGTGCTCCCGCGTGCAGTACATAGTACACCCATCACTTCCATATACCAACTTACAACTACTGCAATGCGAAACATAACCCGCTGCTGTGCGACACCCAATCACAACGTCTTGCACCATGCCCTCATGTAGATATGTTTGAGGGCATATACATGACGTTGTATCCCCTGATGCACAAACACGCAGGACGCATCGCGGGTTGGTCGGCGTAAACATCGCCCGCACTTTTGCTAATGCCTTCGCTCGAACGATCGTCTGTCTGCGCTGGGCATCGTTCCGACGCCGTGATGGCAATGCTGGCATCCGCCTGTCGAACGGCAGGACATGTTTGCGCTGCGCCTTAAGCATCCTGCCAAGCGCAATGGTCTCACCCATGGTCTGATTGAACACATCGCACCAGCTACACACAGCTACGTAAGAATACCCAACATCTGCCAGTTGGTGTTTCACAAATGATCCGACCGACTCACCATCCGCAACGTCTCCGCTTCTTATTGCTTCCATCATGCGTATCACAAAATCGTTCAGGTGAGACACATCAATCCGCTTAGTCGTTGCAATCGTCACAGCACGAGGCATTGGCGATGAGAACAAGACGTGACGCACGTGATAGATCACGCCTGCCGCATTGAGTGCTTTCTTCAACTGCTTAAGTGTTTTCGGATGAGCCACCACATTCGTATCATACACCTGGAACATTTCATCCATTAGCCCCGATGTTATTAGCTCACCTTCATCACCGTATAGCGCGAGGCGTACGTCTGTCGATGGCTTTGCCACAAAGTCCATGCCCTGCCACCCTTGGCGGATGTCTATAAGTGCGTTTCTGAGCGCCTGCAGCATGTCGCCAACCGACATGTTCCGGGTCGGCTCAACACCGAGACACGTGCAGCCCTCGTGATACACGTATGGTGCGCTGAACCCGAGCGACACGATCTGATCTACTGGCTTGTGCTTGAGATATTCGATTACTTGCCGTATGTTCATTGTTCTGCTCCTGGTTCGCATATTTGTTCGAGGATGTTCTCGTCCAATCGTAGTTCTCGGGGGTCTCTGTAGTTGTCCATCAGTCTGACCAGTATCTCGTCGTATGTCTCGCCTTTGACACCGTATGTCTTGAACCGGTTACGGGTGCCTTTCGTTAGTGATACGCTTGTTAGTTCTGCATCACTTGGTAGTTCTGTAGTCATCGTAGAGTTATACGTTGTCATGGTATTTAAGCGTTGTCATGTTCATTATATGACTTTCATCATTCGCTTGAACACATTTACCCAATTCGGAGTTGACGCACCTTCAAACTCAGTTCCAAGCCGATACGTCTTCCCATCGTCATCTACACCATACACCTCAAAAGACATAGATGGCGCTGGCACCACGCCAACTATACGCTCACCATCCTCTAAATACGACCAGCCATCCATGTCGTCTGTCAAATACCTCATATCTACAAAATTACCGTCCTTCATAGGAGTTTCCGTGACGACAATCGCCACAACACACTCCTTAAATATGTTGTCTTCAGTTATTGTTTTCATTGCTCATCTCTCCTTAATATCACGCAATTGCACTATGCCACCATACGACGCCAATAAATCAAACCCACTTATCGAATACTCACATATACGACGCTTCTCCCCCTCATCAATTTCTCGAATCACGTCATCCACCGACAACCCCGTCACCTTTCCCAACATACCGCCATTTCCATCTTTTCGACCGACCAACAAACGCCGTGTTTTCTGATATGTGAGCCCGACACTTGCACTTATCTTGTTCACATCCGCCGATCCATAACTCACAAGAAACCGAACGATGTCAAGCTCATCATTCGTAAGTTTTGTCGTTTGCGTCTCGGCTCGGTCAGCATACAATGATTCAGCCATTTCATAGTCTTGTTCAGACGCAAAAATTATGGGGAGCGACTCATCCGACGGAATTTCAGTTGCGCGTTGCCGATAGCTAAAAAGAGCATAGGTCTTTATCATGTCCAAGAAGATTGGTGCATTCCGTCTGTTCCCCACCCCATGCCACTCGATCCGGTCTGCAAACGGGATTACAACCCTCACAAACATCTCTTTAATGATCCGATATATCTCGCGGCACACCGATACACCATTGTTCTCTGGGAACTCAGATTCACCGGTTAGCGCAAGATCAAGCTGATGCTTGAACACAAGCTCATCGGTCTCGCTGCTGCAATCTACCCCCACACCTACCTGTCGGTTCAACGTCTGTTCATCGAGCTCATCATCCACTGACGCAAGCCACCACACGATCCGAGGTGGTATTGTCAGGGTTTTCCCTGACCTGTTCACATCGACAGTCATGTGCTCGATGCCCAACTGAAAGTCGCCAGTTGCCTGCTTTATCAGCGTCTCCAAATCTTCTGATAAACGAACGTCGTCAGAAAACACTATCATCCCTGGATCGATCTTGTGATAAAACAATGCTTTCCCAGATAGGCTTGTGTGCAGCACGTATTTTTTGGGTAGCAGATGAAGCATGGCTTTTCCAGAGTGTGATTTGCCTTTTCCAGATTCGCCGGATAGTTTTGGATGAATTCCGGCGCAGTTTGCGATACATGTCGTTCCTACAGACAGCGCGAGCAGTTCTCCGATTCGTCGGTCGCCAATATGTATTTTATTAAATACGTCTAATATATATGTTATCGGGTCGCCGTTCTCTAAAACATCTTTAGCTGCAGATTCAACGTCAAAAGACTTATTATCAATAACACCAACATTTATATTACTTAGCTCATTGGAGGCGGGCGCCACCGTCTCGTTTTTTCCCATGTGTATCACTGCTCACGTGGCGTAGCGATTTTGATCGAGTCGTCTGGCTCAAGTGTTATTTGCAGTGGCTCCTTCACTTTCCACCGCAAAATCTTAACCACCTCTACGGGCACCGTAATAGTATATGAGTTTGTGCCCATCTGCAAGTTACGCGTTCCAATTATAACAGATTCTGACGTCATGACTATTGTTTTGTTCTCACCACACTTAAACGCTTCCATACTGACATGCACAACAAAAAGAAAATGTTTATTAATCAGTACAACCGAACACACTGTGCAAAATTACGTAGGATTTGTCTGTCATGCAAAGATCGGTGTTTTTCCATAGTTTACCGTTCTTTTCCAGTGTTTTTCCAGTGTTTTTCCATGGCAAAAACGATAGCAAGCGACTGAATACGGGGGGTTCTTTTCCATTTTCCAAAAATCACACAGTAGAATATGGAAAAAGTCCGCACTACTGTGTTATCTCAAAAATGGAAAACTACCCATGTTCCATTTATATGTACTAGTTCTCTAGATAATGATTATAGATATGGAAAAGAAGTGGAAAAACACCGGAAAAACACTGGAAAAGAAGGTAAACGACAACAGGCGACCGATTTGTACAAACACCAACCTCACAATCATATCTCTGAATGCAAATGTGATACGCGCAACACACTTGATAGGATTGAACCGTTCGTTTCAGACGCAAGCATTATAGTACTGTAGGATATCATAGCATACTATGAGAGCAGGTAAGTCGATCTCGATGGATCTTGATACGTGGATGCGGATTAGCAGTATTGCGAATGTGGAGGCGGATGGTGATGTGAGCGCTACGATTGAGGCGTTGTGTGTGGAAGCGTTGGAGCAGCGGGGGGCGTAGTGTATCCTTCGGCTAAGGTGGTGTGGGCTGTTGGCGGGGTGCTTGCTGCTGTCAGGCGACGGAATACGCCGGTTGACACGTACATAATCCACACGATGGTTGCGGCGCCGAATGCGGAGATTGATGATCTGCTGCGATTATTACACACTTACGAGATGGTAGATGTTGCGTGGTATGCGTCGAACGTTGTCACGCTCGCAGAAGCGCCGGATCAACCTCTTGAGGATATCAACGCTATGATCATGCAGATGCTGCATAATAGCGACGTGGCACTTACCGAGCACGGGATCGCTGTGCACGTTCGTATGGATTTACACCGGATCCATCGGCATGTCGTTGAGCTTGAAAAGATGGGGCTGGTTACGTTACGCTCAAAGAGTTATGAGTTCGTGATGCTGCGCAGTCGTCTTAACGTGCTCCGTGCAGCAGGCAAAGCTGCGCTGGGGGGATTGTTCCGCCACGGATCATGAAAACAATGTGTAAAAATAGTGGTGTCACGCAATGGGGGGGGGGGGTGTCCGTGGCGGTATGCCAGTGTTGTGTGGAGGAGCCAACCAGACAACACAGATAAGAAAGTTCTGATCGGTTAAGTAGTTTTCTATGTTATCATCAAGCGACATAAGTTATGCGGCACTCCGATTTAGAGCCGTTCTAAGCGCATCAGCATTCCACACATAGCAATACATCAAAAAAAGTAGATCGTCGCACACGTGGCGACGCAGGCACGAAAGATCAGTCAACAAGCTGCTATGTTCATTCCCTCATTCCATCTCTGATCATTATCGCCCCTATTATGAGGGACGTAACGGCAGGTATGAATATACCAACGGTGATAAGCGCACCCGCCAGCCACGTCATCGTTGCAACAGAATACACCGAAAATCTGTGTGCTTCAAGTACTCCATTAACGATGAATGCAAAAGACGCGAGTGCGACTGCTAACAGCCCTACGCCAATACCGAATGGCATGAGCCCAGTTAGTACATGTGCTACGTTCATTTCTTCGCTCCTATCATGATCGCCACGCCTGCCGCAATCGTGATCACTGCGATCACAAATATGCTGATTGGGATCATGCCACCAACCAGCCACACCAGCATACCGACGCCAATCGCAGCGTAGTCAACCGCCTCGATAGCAACGACTACACAATGCACGAGTGAATGTAGAGACATGGCAGAGACCCCTGCGAGCACGAGCAATAAGAGACCCAGGCATACCGTCACGATTCCTGCTATGATTTGTAATGTTTTCATTTCGCATACCTCTGTGCATTGCTGTCACGCACATATTTCTCGAATGCATCCATGTGCTGTGTTCGCACAAATTCCCACAATAGCTCCGTCACGTCCCCGATGTTCACAGTTGCACCAGTCTCTCGCATGTGGTACGAGAAGTTGCGGATACCTGCGTGCGTGAGTTCTGATGTGTTGATTGATGCCATGTTACACCCCGATCTCGCTTATCTTGTCGATCGCCGAAGACCCATTCTCGTATGCATCCACAAAGTCAAAGATGCGATCCGACCATCCCGCAATCAGGCAGACGTTCTTTGTGTTCTGCGGCGTCACGATGGTACCGTATCCGCTCAAGTCAAACAGGTATAGCTTGACACCCGGATACATCCGCTGATACTTGATAAACGCCGGTGCAAAATCACGATCATTTCTATTGTCCCACATCTGCAAATCGGTGAAGATCATTATACGATCGACTTCGATGGCGTTGTCAATCAGATACTGGATCACGCGGTGCCCGTTTGTCGTCCACCCCACATGATTGTTGTAGCTATGCATCTTTGCGACGTTCGAGAGTATTCCGGATTGCTTCGCCATCGGGATCTGTTTCCACTGCGTTCCAAATATCCCGGTGATCGAATTTTCGCAGAACTGCTGCGCCATAGATCCGAGCATGACCCCAATATCGTACGGGTACACACTTGAGTTTTTCGATATGGGTTCCCACGTCATGCTTCCGCTCACATCACAAGCAATCAGCGTCGTTCCGGAAAGTTTCGGAATGTTATCGATGCTTACACTTGCTGCAGTCTCGAGCGCATCAAGCACAGTATTCGTCATTGGGTGCTTGATCTCCTCAACAACCCGGTATGCAGATAGGAACCGGAATGGTAATTGTTTGGATCTGAGTACAGCGTCATGATCGGATAGCATGGAGCATACTAATGTAATGTCTGCGTTCGTGACATCATTTGCATTGAGCAGGTTCCGAAGATTCCGCATGATCGCCATGTAATTGTTCACCTTGCCGTCTTTGTGAAAGACCGCGTGGATTACGTCATGCCATGTCATCTGCCATGTCGAACGCATGACCTCCCACGTCGTCGGCGGTTCAATCGTGCCGTCGGTTAGCTGATCGAAAATCTTCTGTTGGGCGTCGTCGCGCGGGGTTGGGTGTGTTAGGAACAGTGCATCTCGTATCTTCACTGTTCCGTCATGATTGTATTTTCCGAAGTGGTACGCATCGAACTTCTGGAACGCGTGCGCAACACCGGATTTGATTGCCATTGGCAGTTTTGCCTTGCGTGGGGACACCTTGTTTCTTGCAAATTGGTATGCGATGATCTCTGTTAGCTCGTCTGCTCTGGCGATGCATCTGCTGATGTACTTGCGCGCTCCGACAACGGTTCCCGGTGCCACGTTTGCATATTCTGCGCATAGCACGAGTGGCACGCTCCGGAGGTGCATCTGTTCCCGAATATGCACGGCAAGCTGCAGCACGAACTTAGGGTCTGTCTGCAGCACATTGTGTATTGCATGAATGAGTTCTTGATCGGCGAACTCTGCGTCCTCGTAGAATTTCGGTTCGCCAACAAGGCATGTTGCAGATCTCATGTAGAGCTCGGTCTTCGGGTCGGTCTTGAACGCGAGCCCGCCCTCATAGTTCTCTGTTGCGTCTGGATGCTCTTGCAGCAGACGCTTAATTGAATTAAGCGCATTAAATTTCATGAGTGTTTTGGAGGATAAGCGGACGCGGTGTGGTTTCGTTGCAGGAAGTAACCGCGTCCTTCGCAGCCAATATATCTGTAGATCTACAGATATATAAACCTTTCGTCACATCCTGGACGCCCCGCTCTGCGCTGATAGGAACCCGCCAGCACCACGCTTAGCAAGAACCGAGAACGCAAGAGACGCCGAGTCCACCTGATCATCGTGCACGCCTGGCTGCGGGAACATCGAGAGCTCAGACACAAAATCAGTATTCCACGCCCCAGCAGAAATGCTAACGTGTCCATTACTGCACGCAGCAGAAAACGGCTGCGCCCTAACAATCTTACTACCCGTGCTTAACACACCATTGAACGAGTATACGGTTGACAGATCAACCGAGTAATTATCGATCGCTATCACCCCCGACGATCCAGGCTCCTGCTCCATCACAATCTTAACGTCTGCCCCATCCATTTCTGCGGTCTGAAGGATGATCCGTTTAGATGCGCCGGGGAGTTTTCGGAAGCGCACCACGTCCGCAATGCAAAACTTGTTCTGCGGGGTCTTGACCATTAGTGTTCCAACCGTCCAGTCTGGGTCCTTGTTTTTCTTACTGACCTCGGTTGCCGCCATGTCCCACGCCCTGACCTTTGCGCCGTCTGGTATGCTGGAGATCGGGAACCACTCCCGCTCAAACATGCCGCCGGTCACAGCAATATCCCAATTACCATGTCGAAGCTGTTCCCTTGTGACAGGATCGAGTTTGTTGAGGGACGCCTCATAAGTGGCTATGTCCAAGTGGGGGTTGTCCTCAAGCAGTGCAGGAATGAAAAAACGTTTCTTCTTGAGTAGTTCGTCTGGAGATGGTGTTATGAATCGTGCCTTAACGTACTCGTGGCCGATGTCTCCAGGGTTGCTTGCTGACCGCATCCGGACTGGGATGTGTGTGCCTTCCAGCCTGCGCAGTCGAGAAAACAAATACTCGTACGATGCCGAAGGAAACTGTGTAAGCTCATCAAATCCTATATAAGTGAATGCGGCGCCTTGATATCTGTATTTTGCCCGTTCCGTGTCCAGATACCCAAAAGACAACGTGGCACCGCTTGGAAATGACCATGTCTTCGTAAGATCGTGCCAATGCGCATCTGTCCCTGCCAGCCATGTCTGCGCACGATCCATCAATGCTTCTGGTAGTGACAAGTCAGCAAACGTCCGGCGCAGCAACAACGCCGAATACCCAGGAACCTCTACAAATTGTAACGCTGCTGCAAGCAGCGCATCACTTTTCCCCCGCCAGCCGACCCCCCGTAAAAACCCTCCAGAATATCAGGGTAAAACAAAAACTCAAACTGCTTAGCAGTAGGCTTGTGCGGGATATACGGGTTATTCAGGATCGTCTGCGTTATCGTTCGTATCCTGATTTCGTGGAGTGATTTTTGCAAGGAGCCCGTCATATTCCCTCATCGTATCTGTAATGTTCATCTCATGCTTAACTTCACCAGAAACCTTGACATTGTCTGATTCCCCCATGACCTTCCGCATAGTCTCGACAAGCTTCACTTTCGCAGTGGCAAACCGGGTTTGTGCAGCGTACAGTGCCGTCATGTCTTGTGTTGTTTCCGGAATGATCTTAACACGTCTCTTACCGGTTTCTGTGTCCATGATTGTACATGATTGCAAGGCGTCGAAGATCATGGGCATCACCGCGTCGATCTCATCCATTGTTCGATCAAGTTGTTCTATGCTTTTTATCCGGGTGTCAACAAGTGCCTCAAGAGCGCCTTCTTCCACACCTTCTCGAATAGCGGCGTCCCATGCGGCTATTCGCATCTTCCACTTGAACGCTTTTGACCACTTCTTTACCGAGGTCATTGATACAGTGAACTTTGTGGCTACCCCTTGGTAACTTCGTTTTGGCATGTCTCTGTAAAACTCGTATGCAGCGGTGTGTTTTGGTTGTTCTTGCATGGGTAACTATGGGTTTTATCCGTTAATATATATTAATGTTGCTGTGGTTGTTTGCGATAAGATAGGGGGTGGGTGGTCGGAATCTGACTCACACACCCTTTGCAAACGGATCAATCTTGTCAGACAATCGGTATAGTTTGCACCCCTGTTTTGATGGTACCGGTCCTGCCGCATAACCAACATGCAGCAAATGTCCTCGTCGCTGAAATGCTGCCAGACGCGACCGATTCACACCTATATCCTTATACGTGAACATCTCTCCGGCATGGTTTCTGCACCACTTAACCACCGCTATCCACGACTGCTTTCGGTCACCTTTGTAGTATGGCATATCTATACATCCTCCGTCATAGGATCAATCTTATCGTGGAGCAAATACAGCTTTGTGCCGCGCACGCACTCAAACGGAGTTTCCTCGTTCCCAACATGCAACAGTTCACCTCGTAACTGGAAGTAGCGCATGCCCGATGTATTCACGTCCACGTCTTGCCATGTAAACGGTTCTGTGTGTTGTCTGCTCCAGAGGATGATCTTTCGCCACGCATCATACCGCTTGCCCTTATGCCGTGGCATTATGCGTCACCTCCCGTAGGTTTGGGTCTACAGGCTGCCCGCACCCCATTCTCATACATGCAATTAGATGTTCTGCCGCGTCTGGGTCAGCAGCAGGAAGCGCAAGACCCATGTTTCCAAGTGTGACAATATCCCCAGATGGAGACTCCGCTAAAACGTGTATCCGGCCATCCGTGCACTCCGCCACCCACGAATACAGCGTGACGTTCTCTCCCGACGGCAACCCCACGAACATGTGTCGTCTAACATCTTTACGCTCATCCGCTTTTGTCTCTGTGCACATGTTCACCGCCCACGCTCCACGATCTGGTCAAGGTCTTTAGCGATCTTCTTGATCGCACATTGTCCGTTCAGCATGAGCCATTGACAATCATCTCTGCACCTGCCGCCAAACGGGCAGTGCTTGCGCGGGAGACGCCCATCCTTGTCTACAGCTACCACGTGAATAGCTAATGCTGGATCCACGAGATACCCGCAGTTCCGGCAGGGGAATTGCCATGCCTCCGTGTGTTGCGTGGCGGTCCCGCACTGGGGGCAAATGTAACCGCTCCACGGAGTCATGATCCCCGCCTGTCGCCAACATGCTCAATGTATACTCGCACGTAATCACCTTCTTCGATGCCGTGCGCCTTGCACATCCTCCTTAGCGTGACCCTGTGCAGCTTCTGCACCATGCAGATACCGCAATCAATCTTATCTTCTGTCATTGTTTTATACCTCATCTAAACTCTATTGCAGCGTCTTCTCCATACAACGCAACCGCCCGAGCGCACCAGAACTTAAGCCACCTCATGCGATCACTACTGACTGATTCATCACATTCATCTTCCAACTCGTTGATTCGATCGATCCACTGTGTAATAAACGCCACATCTTGATCATTTGTATCTGGATGATCCCGCATTTCCACATAAATGCGGTATAGATACTTCTCAAAGAATTCGTGAAATCCAGTTGATCCACTACGATACGCATCGCGCGGATAAATCGTGCATGATGGGTCACACACGTCGTATGTCTCTCGCGGACAATGATTCACTCCGAGGTATGCTTTGTTGTCTATTCGTTCAATAAACACTGTTCCGATTGTGACGTCTAATGTCATTGTTCTGCCTCAACAAACACGTGCCACACAAATCGATCGTTTGATGTTGTAACTGTCGCCAGATGCCGGAATTTCTCGCAATCTGCAAAATGATGTCCCGTCCGGACAATCCGAATCGTTGCATCATGTATCTTGGTAATTGTATAATCCGCAAGCACATACACCACAATCATATCGGGCTGCGTTATCGCTGACAGCACGACGGAATGTTGCGGTAGCGATATGGTTTGTTCATCGACCAACTTAAGCCAATATTTATATATAGTTTTCATTTCTACTTCTCCGAATCAAAATAATCAAATCCTACCTGTTGCGGTGCACCGGCCTTGAATTCAGCAACCTTCATATTCTTGCATGCCTGCTCGTAATAGCTCTTCTTAAGCTCGCACCCAACACCTCTACGACCCATCAGTACCGCCTGATATAATGAGCTGCCGATCCCTGCAAATGGATCATATACCAGATCATCAGGATTTGTCCACATCTCAATGCATCTCTGGATCACGTCAAGCTGAAGCGGGCAGATATGTCTCTCGTCCTTCTCTTCGCGTGCGCTCGTTCGTTGCAATGTGTTCGACTGCCTAATGTCAAACCACACCGGCGAGGCGTATTCCTGCCACGTGTTACAACAGAATTGTTCATCAGTATGCGTCACCGGTTCTGTGTTCGCTCCAGGTTTCTGAAACGTCAACACATAATCAGGAAGTGACATCCGACTTCGACAACTGTCTTTTTTCAGTTGCTTGTGAAGCAGTCCCAACGCCTTTGTTCGCTGCACGTCCACAGCAGGATCTTTCCAGATACATACCTCCGAATGAAAAATGAACCCAACTGATTTCATCAATCTGATTATGTCCCCCCGGAAATCCTTTAGTCCAATGTATCCATCTTTCGTGATAGTTGTGGGCATATTCACGCAATGCACCGACATTAATCTACCGGATTTAAGTACCCTGAACAATTCCGGCGCCAAAAACCCGAATTGCTCAAAAAACTGATCGTCTGATACACAGTTTCCCATATCCCGATTAGAATCAGAATATGTGTACAATGACGAGAACGGTGGCGAGTACAACATGTAATGTAATGAATCGTCTGGTATTTCACGCGTTCGCTCCACATTATCTCCGAGATACATATCCCATCCGTTCCCGCTGGTTTCCGCGGTTGCATACTCTGATACTACTACCGCGCCTCCAGCGATGTTTTGCTTCGTGAGTTCTTGTGTCGCTGATATCATGCCGTGCTGCATGGTCTTGAAATCGTCCTCTTTTCGCTTGATGTTCTTGACGACCGCGCCCTCTGCCTCCGATGTTATCACACGTACATCCACAGAGTCGGTTTGTCCAAACCTCCAACACCGTCGAACTGCCTGATAATACTGCTCGAACGAATCAGAAAGCCCGACAAATGCCATGTTATGACATACTTGTAGGTTCAAGCCATACCCCGCTATGGACGGTTTTGTAACCAGCACTCTTATCTCGCCGTTCGCAAAAGCAAGTAGTTTCTCGGTCTTATATTCTCGGTCATGTGATCCTCTGATCTCAACTGCGCCATCTATTGCTTTTGTGAGCGCGTCGCTCTCAACATTCAAATCACACCACACAATCCATTTCTCAGTGGATTCATTCACCATCGATGCGGTTGCTGCGACCCGGGCATCAAGACTATTACGTCGTGCGTCCCTGCGCTCTGTGAGAGTTTGTGCTTCATTGACCCGATACCCCGTCTTGTCCACCACAAGCTGCTCGATATTCAGAGGTGGCAAGATGAAACCATCATCTTCATACCCAAGGTCAGATGGCATAGATAACATGACTGCCCACGATGATACCCATTCCCAAAACGCCTTCACCGAATGCCCCTTAAGACGCCATTCCGACGTGTTGCCGCCATCGTGCACAAAAAACATTGCCAACATTTCTGCTCTGCTCATAACTCCCATGAACTCAGCATGATTTCCGAGCTCCATGTGATCATTCGGTGCAGGTGTGGCGGTGCATGCAAGCTTATAAGGCGTCGCAACAAACGAAGATATGATCTGATTCCGCATTTTTCCCGTGAACGACTTAAGGATACTGCTCTCATCTAATACGATTCCATCAAACTCCGCCGGGTCAAAATGATGTAGCATATCATAGTTCGTGATGTTTATGCCAGTCCGGACGTCGTCCTGTGTTCGGCACAATGTTACATCTATACCAAATTTCTCTCCTTCCGCTACAGTCTGCGCGGCGATGGCAAGTGGCGCAAGGATCAATACTTGCTTGTTGGTATGCTCATGCACTCGTTTCGCCCATTCAAGCTGCATTAGTGTCTTTCCAGTCCCGGTGGCGGCAAATATGCATGCTTTGCCTTTTCGGAGCGCCCATCGCACAATGTCTTTTTGGAAGTCAAATAGCTTTGGGTTCAGATCATCGACCTCGAATCCGCACGGCGTGACTGTGTACGCTTTCGATTTCAGAAATTCGTTGTAATTCATGTTCTATCCTCCTTGCACACCGATGTGCAACAATACTATATGATACTTGATAGTATATATAGCCTTCGGGTCTCGTCCAAACCCTGATACCGCCAGAAACCAAACCTCTCACCCATGTCACTCAGCTACACAGGGATGACCGCCATCTGCGAAAACTGCCCGCAACCACACAACTGCGCAGAAAAGATTGCTGACGGCTCATGTGCCTTGAAACATGCTGAAGAACAAGAAGGTTAGTGCAGGCGATCGTGGCAAATGGGTTTTGTGGGTATGATCACGATCACCTGCCCATACCCCCGATGCGGTACACCTACAAAAAGCTTGCGGGATGATAGAGGGAGGCAGACGACGTGTGGCCAGAAAAAGGAGGGGAGTGGTGAAAAACCGAGTTTGTGGTTGCCGCCTGCCACACTAACCTGCAACCCCAAGATACATAAGGGTTCCGCAGAATAACATACAATCATGATAGGAATGAGACGCATTAAGATTACTCATGAGGACTACAAATTTCTTGATACTGTGTTCAATGCTGATTCGGCGCGCAACGCCCCGGCTGGGTTTCTCGTGCACAACGTGATCGAAGAAAACAAGAAGCTGAAGAAGGACATTATGTGGCTTGAAAGCTTGTTAGCGCAGGTGGACGTAGGGGCACAAACAAATGCAAGAGATAGGAATGCGGCATTTGACCGGTTGGATGCCGCAGTCGCCGAACTGAAAATCTCATGATCCAATCATATCTTCACCGTTGACGCTCTGCGCCGCCCAGACAAAATCTTTTCTGCATGCTCTAATAACAGGACCGCCTGATCATACTCGGTGTCCGACATGTCAGCACCCGCCATGATACCGGTTGATTGCGCGTACCATCGAAAAGCAGACATGGGTATCGGGTCGTCTGCCGGAATCATGCCCTGCTCCTTCGCAAAACGCCAGAGCTTATACACGACATCGCCACCTGCAAAATCCACGCCAGAACGCCCCTTCCCAGATCCCCTCATACCATACCCGGCAACACTACACGACGCCACACCTGCCATCACTGCAATAGCAGACAATGCAGTATGAGTCACGTTATGCCTCCAACAATACAACAACCCACTCATAACAGTCGTGTTCTTTCCTGTCTCTGACCCGTGGAATATGGAGGGGAACCGCTTTCGTGGATTGTCGATCTTTCCCACAACGTCCTGAATTGTCAGGTCATACAACGCAGACTGTAAGTGTGAGGTATGATCGGGTTGGTTTGCTCTTTCTGTTGCTCTTCGCTTGTCTCGTTCTTCTGCCTCACGCTCAAGCGCCTCGTTCCGCCTGATCTGCTCAAGAAACACAGGGGGAAATTGCTTGTAAGAGATAAGAGAGGGTGGCGTGGCATTAAGCAGCGTGTAGCAGCCTGCATTGTCTTGTTCTGCCTCGGGCATGCGTGCAACCTCTGTGTCTCCTGTCGCAACGTATGATCCTGGTGCGACTACGTATTGCCAGTTCGCCCTGATCTCGCCAGCGTCCTCCGTGGCAATATTTTGTTTCGCATGTATGTCGGACGTGAAATAAAAGTAGTGCCGCCCTATCCGCTTCCTGCTTGTTGCAGATAGGGTGGGGAGCATCTGATTATTGGGGGTGATCTCTATGTCGTCGATGTCGATGATCACCAGCCCATCATCACCGGTTGCAGCAATACCGACGTTCCGCTCGTGTTGCAGGTGTCGGATCGCCTGCTTAACCGTGATCCTTGCGGTCGGCGCCTTCCATGACCCAATCGATAGATCAGGATCCTTGTCTTCAGACAATCTGAAGTACCACGGCACATAATCCTGCCGCCCCGCCGTTAGACACGCATGGAACTGCAGGAACTCCTCTGGGCATTGTTTTATTTCGCCTCTTGCTACAGTAATCACCACTCGATCTCCGCCTCTATCTCATCGTATTCTTTGGGTGATAGCCAGTAGATGCATTCTGTTGTGTCCTGCACGCATCGGTTGCATCCGATTTCTGCCCGTCTCACTTCGTTTTTCGTTGTCTCTATACAATGCTTGTATTTCCATTCTTTCAGTGCTCTGTCTTTCATTTGTCCTCCTGCCACACGACTTCGCCGCCGACCGCATTAATCAGCTCGACCGCATCAACTATGTTCTCACGCGCCACCATCCGAGCATACCGCCGGAACCCTGCCCCTCGCAAGAACCCGGCTCCGATTTCAATTGCACTATTTGGAATTGCCATAATTGCATGTCCTCATTATTAATCAGATAGTTCTCCAGGATATGCTTCGCCATCAATATCATTATATTCATCGAGCGGAAACCAGTATATGCATTCTGTGTGCTCAGGTAGCTCGATACATTCACATCCCTGCGCTTCTCTCAAAACAGAGACGTTCCCTACTCGAATACAATTATCATACTTCCATCTCTTCAACCAATAATCCTTTATTGCGTCCATTGTATCACCTGAAAAAAAGAGGGGAGTTATATGAACTCCTCTCTCATCCGGATGTCGATATGCTTGAGTCGCTGGATCGCATCCTCCACGTCAGAGTCCGAATCGAAACTCACATTGATGTCCCAATATGTCTCGCCTTTCGCGCTCATCTTCTTCGTGATCTTGTCATGAATCTCGTTCTGTGCGCTCATAACAACTGACTTAGCAGCCATTGTTTTCTTATAGTGTGCATAACAAAACTCATCACAAAATGGCATGCCGTCTCGCACCAACGCGTTTTCTGTTAGCAGTTCCATCGCGCAATTTACACACATCACTGATGCCGGCACATGTGGCACGATGCGGATTGTGCCATTTGCATCAACGTCAAACGTGACTGGTTCTGCCCAGTTAGCGCAGATATCCATGATCTGCCAGATGCGGGCACCAGCTTCGCCTAACCGCTCTATCATCTCGGTTCTTGGGAGTAATCCCTGCACAGTTATTTCAGTCATATCATTCTCCTCCTGGTTCTTGTATCCATGTCTCTTCTTCTGTGTTGATCCGAACAGTAATTTGTGCTTTCCTGCCGTCGTATAGGTTCAGGTAGCCACAGTTTCCCTCGATCGAAACCGACGACACGTCCTCAGCATCGTACTCTTGGAGGATCTCGAATATCTCCTCGATCATGCGTGTTGCCAGCATGGCTGTGCCGTCATGTGTTTCGGATGGGGACATACTACGCCCACCCATACACTGCCAAGCAAGGACGTGATAACGTGGAGAACGCGCAGTCTGCACAACAACCCACTTTTCGTCCGTACACAACACAAAGATCCCTGCCAAACTCACCACGATATATTCGAGGTGTCGCCAGACAACGATCCTTCTTTTCTGCGTCGTTCATGATTTTACTCCCGGATAAAACTCGTCTGCAATGGCAATCTGGTGCTCAAGTGTTTCGTCCGCCCCAATTGTGGCTCGGACAGCAGTCTCTATCTGTTCCATGCTGCTTCTCTGCCCTGCAGTCATGTTTCGCAGCACCTCAGACGCCTTGTTCTGCAGATCCTCAATGCTACCACGAAACTCAAGCCACACCACCGTGATTTTCGTTTTTCTACCGAGGCTCTTTGGCGTGACCTCAACCCGCTTGCATTTCAGCATGAGCGGTATGTACGTGAGCATCCCGCATGTGCGCTCAATTAATGCCATGCCGGCAAGAATGTAGTTAATGCTGTTCCAAGACGATGTCCTGAACTTGAAGATCCCACCAACCGTATCCTGCTTGTCGAGCAAAACCGTCAGGATACCGTGCGGCTTCACATCAGGGTCTTTCAAGAACCCATGCGTGCCATCTGGATCGTATATCTGTTCTTGTGTTCCGTCTTGGTTGTACTTGATCCAATTGATCCCATCACCACGCAGCTTGATCCCGCTCCGAGTGTATTTTGCGTAGAATGTTGGGAAATTCAGCTGCAGATCATTGTAGAGCAGTCGCACCGGGATCTCTGTGCAGTGCTCGCCAAACATCCGCATCATGTCCTCATCACGCAGACACCTACCGGTCTCATCCTGTTCAGGCACCGTGAAAATGAAATGATCAAGTGACGTTGGCAACGCGCCCTTACCTACAGATGACCCCTTCTCTCCTACCGCTATCCTCCCAATCTCGGGGAGTCGTGGAGTGAGGTTCTGGATCATGGTCATTGGTGCTGCAGTTGTTGCCGATACTTTAGCGCTTAGTATTGGAACGTCTGTCTCCACCCTGGTTACACTTGTGTTTGTGTCAGATTCTTTGTGTGCCTCTATGCAATTCAACACACCGTCAATCGTGTCATACTCTGCCCCGCATATTTTGCAGATGTGCTTCTTCTTCTCAGGCGGTGGCTGTACTATTTCAGCCTCAACTACTGGAGGTATCTCTTCCAGTGCTGCTGGTTCAGGCAACGGTCCTTCTGCCGCTTTAACTACTTCTGGAGTAGCAGTTCCCGCATTCCCGGTGTCCGCACCGTCGCTGGATGGTGTTTTCGGTGCTTCAGAATTCCCGGGTTGCGGGGGTACCATGTTCTGATCCGCATCAAACGTCCATTTCTCCGTGTCGTCAATCGCATTGATCATCATGGTCTCCGAGATGCCGTCACGCTTCAAGGTTTCCCGATCATTCCCAAGCTTCTGGATCGCAATGATATGACGGCATCGTTTGCCACCGTCTTTGAACGCGTTGCAAGAGCACCCAACACCGGTTTTCGTGAATGCGACCACGAACATCGTGTCGTTTTCGTTCTCGTTCGTCACGATGACTGAGTACAATCCGGTTTCTCCGAGTCTGCCGAACGTGTACTTGCCCTCATCCGTCTCTGTCGCTGCTGCGACGTCCTCTCCTTTTGCTGTTCCGATTGTTAGCGGGTCGATTGCGCCCGCCCACGCTATGTTATATTCTGTTTTCGCCATTATTCTGTCCTCCTATGATCGTATTGGTATCAGTTTGTAGCCTTCGTCTTCCAAGATTTGATCCAAGACATCGTCTGGAATCATCAGTACCGGCGTGTGTAGTGCTGATTTCTCGAAAAACGCCCAGTACATTCCTTCGTTCTGACCTATTAGGTGTTTGGCTATCATTATTGCACCTCGACATGTTCTATTTCACCTGCTCGTAAACACCTGCAGACATGCGTATAATCCCGAACCTGCGAATCGAACGCGTTGATTTCTGTTTCACAGATAATCCCGTCTTTCTCTAAAATGTGATCATACTGCTGGATTGCCATATACAATGTCAACCGTAACATGCTTGAGAACTCTGTCCGAAGATACGTTCCAGCTGATGCGAGATATGCCTGCGTCCATGCCGGTATGCTAATTGTCCTCCGTGCACCACCTTTCACACCATTTACCGATGTGCTAAAGTTCTGCACAATATCCACAATCATATCGTTGTCTGACGATGTTAATGCGCGTACATCGTTATGCAATGCTTTGATACGATCAGACAATTTGTGTTGCAAGAGTGCAGTGCCATAGTTGACCATTCCTGTATATATCTTGCCTTCTGCCACCTTTTCATCTATGTGGATATTAAATACCTCACGCCGCAGCCATGTCGGTAACATAACTGTAGATCGTGCCAGGTCTCCGTGTATGTCAGTGTATCGATCGATTACCGCTTCTCTGAAATCCGAATTGATCAGCGTTTTCCGCATAGTTTGATCACCTACATCTAACATCTCTTCGATGATACTTATGTCTTTCGCTCGCAGTTCACAATACATACCTGTTTACCCCGTTAAGACACGTAAGTAATGTTCGGAATTTGCCGTGTCACTCATACCGAACCACTCATCCTTATCTCGACCACGCCCTCGTACGCTGCGAGTGCGTCACGAACAATCTGCTCAACATCCTTGCAGGCGCCTTGTGGGCTGATATGGATGTTGAGATCTTGATTGTACCACGCAGCACGAGACAGACAGCCGTGCACCACGTAGCCGCGTGCAATGAGTTCAAGTACATAACTCCGAACGCTGCCACTACTACAGATTCCTTCCGCCTTTAGTGCGTCACCAACCATTGTAGCGGTAACCACGCCGTTCGTATGCACCAGATCCCTGAGTCGCACAGCAATCTTAGCGGTTGTGATATGACGGGGTGTCCATGTGTCTTCTGATTCCCTCATACCGCATCCCCTGACAACACACCACATTGCATGACACGAACATCATCACCGAACGCACGCTTTAGCGTGTCGGTGATCCACTCGATCCGTGCACCATCCGGAAGATTATCAATCACTATCATGTCTCGTCATCTCCTTTGTACGCTTCCGCCCACACCAACGCCTTCAGCACTTCGATAGCTGTCACATTCGGAATAACTGGGTCTGGTAGGCTTGTGTCATATACTCGTGTAATCCACTTTTCATCGGCATCCCAGATCGCCAGTTCGGCGTCTGGCGAGCTCTCACCATCGACAGATGGGATCGGACGGTCGTAATTCTTGCAGTAGTTCCCGCCGCCAAATTGCACCGAGACACATACCCCGTTTGGAAAAGTAATGTGAAATCCTTTGTTGCCGGTGACAGCAAACCCTGGTGTAGTCTTCATGCTGACGCTCTCGATGCAAGCTCTATGTAGCCTGGGTGTGTTCCCATCAGCGCAGTCGCAAGCAGCTCCACCTCTTCTGCCGACAATATTTTCGGAATGCTGATCGGGTACTCGCCGACAACCTCCCGAATCGCACGGATCGTCACCGAGCCGTTCGTGCCACGTGTCACCTGAAGGTTCTCCACCACCGGCGTATCCTGATCCGGCGATAGGGATGTCTCGTATATTACTGCTTTCTTCATAATGTTAGTCCTCCTCGGTTTGTTCTTCGTCTTGATCATCGTCATAAATCCCGACCATTCCCGCAAGTATCATCCCTCCGACAGGGAATACGCCGTTTGTTTTCGGTTTCCCGATCACAAGATTTCTATGTTTCCATCGCGTCAATTCCGCTATACATTCTTTCGCATTACTCCGATGCTCGTTTGTAATCCATTTCATCGGTCACCCTCCTGTTTCAATACGATGTTCAGCCCGTGACCGGTGATGTTTGCTTTCGTCAGTGCTGCAAATACATCGCCCATAAACTCTGTTTGTCTCGCTGCGGTCGTTCCTGACACATCGGTGTCAATAATGATCTCGTACACTCGTGCCTTTGTGGGTTCGCCTCTTTTTCGTCTGTGTTCACTCATGATTTAGTCCTCCTGTCTTTGCTCTCTGTTGTTTCCTGCGTATTGATCAGCGGACGTCGTCTTCGGCTCTGCGCAGTATGCCGGAAACGCTGCCTCGAACTCTTCTCGTGTGTTAAGAATGTGTCTGCTCATTGTTCAATCTCCGAAGCCAAACGCCGCCTTGATATCCGGCAACATGTCAAGATACTCATCTTGGAACGCTATCTCTACATGTTTGGTATCCCGATTGTTGAATACTCTTGCCCACACCGTCCATTCCTCGTCATTGTACCCGATCACGATTTCGTATGGGTTTCCTTCATAGTCGGTGTAGTACTTATCACCAAGCGGGCGTGCTGTGTACTGCTCGTTTTTGACAATCTCTCTTATTGTCTCTTTGCCGATTGTAACTGTTTTCATGATTATTTCCTTCTCGATCAAAATCCCTCGAAGCCCCTTTCTGTTGCTTCTCTCACACCATCGTTGTATGACTGTGAGCAGTCACACCCGCGAAACGGACACGTGTCACCTTCCGAAGCTGTACATTGACCATTCTGAAAATGAATGCACTGTGTTGCTTTCTGCAACAGTTCACTCTCAACGTCAGAAATCTTCAAGTCAAGAGACTTAATTCGTTCATTTGGTTCTGTCTTCATGTTCTGGTTCTCCTGTGTTGCGGTGCGTGTTCTCGCGCATTGCAACAATACCATATAGTATCCGATCCTATATAAACCCTTCGATTGCGTGCGCAATCACTGATTTCATGCGCACGCAGCATGATTCAGTCATCCGGCAGATTCGGATGCCCTGGACTGAAATACTTCATGTAATACTCGTGTGAATAATACCGAGTATATTCCAACCTTGTCTTCACATGTAGATCAGTGCGATTTGTGATGCCGTATATATATATGCCCCAGTCCCTGGGCATATTGCATTCGGTGCAGCCTTCATGATCACGCACGAATTCAACGATCTTAGCATCATACTCCTCTTGACGTCTTTTGCCACGTTCTTTCGTTGTCATGATTCAGTCCTCCACAATTGCTCTG
>Ga0190345_1000020_pt1 | contig 38179 bp, 33 predicted proteins | sample 48721334_MG_FD_161674 | JGI IMG/M metagenome (GOLD analysis project Ga0190345, IMG submission 161674) | Hydrothermal vent microbial mat bacterial communities from Southern Trench, Guaymas Basin, Mexico - 4872-13-3-4_MG | ecosystem: Environmental > Aquatic > Marine > Hydrothermal vents >...
TCCAAAATTGAGTCGCCGGGTTCCCATGGACACAAAGATGCTGAAAAAAAGCAGAAAAGGCAACATAACAAAAGCCGAGCAGCCAGCCTTGATTCTTGTGGAATAAAGCATGAACAATACCACAGCAAGAACAATAGAAGTACCTATCAGGCCAAAATCCCTGGCAGAAACGTAAATAACTGCTGCAGAGGCGTAGAAAAATGAGAGTAAATCATTTAACTTCTTCAATTTCCATTGCCACCTCCTGCAAAGACTGGTTATCTCTGACGATTCTTACGAGTATCTGTTCTTTTTCGAGCAAGGCCGCTTTTTCTCTTAGGCGCTTCATATCCTGTGGCAACAGCTCGAAAGATCTACCCGCTTTATAACGCGGATCCCTGAAACCATAAGGCATAACCAATACCAATACTCTGGCGCACTTGGACCGGGCTTTCAATAGAACAGGCAAGATGGAATCAGTAAGATAAAGCGAGAAAATCACCAATGTAGTCGACGGTGTTAACTTTTCTATATCCTCTAAAAGAATGTTTGAAAGTTCAATGCCATCATCAGTACCTTTGGCTAGTGCAAGGAGTTCCACTGTTTCAACCCAACTTTTTTTCCTGTATTCAGTTTTGAGAATGTCAGCCCCCACAACAACCAGTTCGATTCTATTTCCCCGTTCATGACTCCAACGAATTAGAGAAGATGCCGCTAACACTGCCTGTTCTTCATAATTTCTTCTCATCTGCGACCACACGGCTCGTGCAAAGACCTCTTTTGTGAGGTTGAGATCTAAGTAAAGCATGGTTTTACTGATGGCAGTGAAGTTGAATTCCTTTGTGTAGAGTTCTCTCATTTTTGCGGATATTTTCCAATGTATTCGATTCATGGGGTCAGAAGCGTATCGCCTAACCCCTTTAAGATAAGTGGGGTCTTCAAGCAACTGAAAATCGCTTTTGGAACCGGGAAGGAGCTCTCTAAGCATCAAAGGGAAGGTTTCAAATTCCATGAGCCTTGGGAGGACAAGCACTTCTTCCGGATTTGAGAAGACCGCCCAGTGTTTGAAAAAGCCCAGTGGATCTTTGTATGCAATTGAACAGCTGGAAACGTCCTTTCTTCCGCGCAGCGCAAAAACAAGTTCTGTACTGATTGACAATGATTGCCTGGGCTTTAGCAAAAGTCGCCGGGCTTTCATGCCTGAAGTGCTGGTTGCTTTTTCTATGAGCGTAACGAACTCTATTTCGAGGTCTCCCGGAAAAGGGTTCTCTATAGTGTAGCCCAATTCCAGAGCCTGATCGGTGAAAATTCTGTTCTGACTTAACGTTCTCTCGATGGTAGTCTTTCTTAAAAAGTATCCTGTAATAAAATATTCTAACCATAACGTGGCAGATAGAACAGCTATTGTCAATGAGAAAGCATTGATTTGAAAGACAAGCCAGATAAGCCCTAGCACAGTCAGGAGACACAATGGGCCTTTGCGCGACCTGAAAGACTTCACTTGCAGCTTAGCCATTCTTGATAGGTACCTCTGTGCTGTCAAGAATTTCCTCTATAACCATTTCTCTGGTTTTGCGCATGAGACGCGCTTCAGGTTTTAAGATAACCCTATGTGCAAGAACCTCAACAGCTATTTCCTTTACATCGTCTGGAATCACAAAGTCCCTTCCATTTAAAGCCGCGAGTCCCCTGGAGAGGTTCATCAGGGCGATGGAACCACGAGGACTTGAACCCAGTGCAAGATCAGGGTGTTTGCGAGTGCTCCATACCAGGTCGGTGATATAAGAAAGAATAGAATTATCTAAATGTATCTCTCTAACACTTTTTCTGATTTTCCTCAGTTCCTCGGCATTGGATACCGGTTTAAGTTCAACGATGGGATGCTCTTCCTTCATGTTATTGAGCATCAGGATTTCCTGCTCCCTCTCTGGATACCCCAATGTCATACATATGGCAAATCTGTCTAGCTGAGCTTCCGGAAGAGGGAAGGTGCCTTCAAATTCCACGGGGTTCTGAGTTGCTATTACAAAGAACAGATCGCTCAACGCTTGAGTTTTTCCGTCGACGGTAACCTGTTTTTCCGCCATGGCCTCGAGCAAAGCTGACTGTGTTCTGGGGGTTGTTCTGTTCACTTCATCTGCGAGGAGTATGTCGGTAAAGACAGGGCCCTGTTGAAAGACGAACTCATTGGTTTTCATATCCAGGATATTCAATCCGGTCACATCGCTTGGTAAAAGGTCAGGGGTGCATTGAATACGCTTGAATTTCAGTCCCAATGAAAGTGCTAAACTCCTTGCAAGCATTGTTTTACCCACACCCGGCACATCATTGAGCAATACATGCCCCTCACTGATCATAACTGCCAGCAGTTTTCGTATGACTCTGTCTTTTCCGATTATCACTTTGGATATATTTTTCAGCACCTTTTCACCAAACTCTTTTACTTTCATCTTTTATACCTCCCAGGAAGTTATTCATTGATCTAAATCATCCAAAATATGCCTACTGGCAAGAAGCCTCGCAGCCCTTTTCCACGCATTTTTTTCTTTTCCCATTCTTTGGTTTGAAAACCTGTAGTCAAATTTGAGAATGAATTCATCCAGTTCAGCTATTAAATTGTCAATAACCTTGAGTTGAGTATCAAGCAAGAAATCGGCTGTATCACTTTTTTGGCATATTTCCATGGCCTTTATGAAATGTGGTATGCATAAGCCACTGGACTGGGCAAAGGATTTCCTGAATTCTGGTTTTTCAAGTCCCAAGACAAACTCATCGAGATACAACTCCTCAAACTCCTTTTCAAAATCACAAGCTGGACACTTATTTTTATAACTGTTTTTGTGATCTATGCCCTTGGGAAATATTATACGTCTTTTTTTTAGAGGTAGCTGTGAAGGCAATGTTTTGGCAATATGTGTAAGTACACTTCTGTATATCATAGATTGTCCAAAAGAGTCTCCCATCCTCATAAGCAAAGCAGTGTGTTTGCTGCAGAACCCCATAGAAGTGTCAATGACTCTTCGGGTTTCTGGATCATTAACCCGTTCATAGAGTAATATATCAAAATAATCAATCACGCTCTTCTCGGTTGCAAGACAAATGGGACAGCTACTTTTTTTCTTCTCAATAAATTCTAAAAGCAAAAAATAAAGCTGGTTGTTTTCCTTTGGAATGTGTTTCAAATGCACCGCCTGCCTGAAAAAAATAAAACTCCTACCCATAAAGGTAGGAGTCATTAGCCTTTTGGCAATTAGGACGGACTCCATCATCCATAAATATTCTAACATATGTATGGTTATTATAAAAAAAGAGGCGGAACAACAATGTAATTGCGCAGTTATCGCCATTAGATATTGTATAATTTCATTATGACTGTTAAAGAAAAACTCGCCTTTGGTTATGGAGATCTCGGATTGAGCATCTCATGGACAATTATCGGTTTCTATTTTCTCTTTTATCTCACAGATGTGGCGCAGGTGAATGCCGCATGGGCTGGTTTTGCCATCTTGATTGGAAAAGTATGGGATGCCTTTAGCGACCCGCTTTTTGGTGGTTTTTCAGATAAAACGACTTCTCGCCTTGGCAGAAGGCGACCCTATATTCTCGGGGCTGCCATACCTTATGGGATAACTTTTATAATGCTATGGACAATACCTCACTGGTCCCCAGGGCTGAAAATACTTTACTCCACCATCGCTTTTCTCTTTCACACAACTGCCAGCACCGCTTATGCGGTTCCGTACAATTCTCTCACACCTGAGCTTGCAGAAACTTACGACGAAAGGACGAGCCTTAACGCTTATCGTATGTTCTTTTCAATCCTTGGGGGGTTAATAGCAGGTGCGGTTCCAGCCTTTATAATACAGAGTTTTACAAATCCCGGCACCGGTTACAGCGTCATGGGAACGATTTTTGGGGTTATTGTAATCAGCTCTCCACTTGTAGTCTTTTCGATTATCAGGGAAAAGACGGTTCATTCCAACGCCAAAGGAGGCTTTGATAGAAGCGCTTTGAAAGATATAGTAAAGAACAAACCCTTTCTTCTCGCAGTTTCCATGTATTTCTTCACCTGGACAGGCATAAATGTCGTATCAGCTACCATAATATATTTCGCAACTTATGTGATGAATCGTGAAGCTGAGATAGGCTTCTTAATAGGCATTCTTTTTGTTTCTTCCATTGTTTTCCTCCCACTTTGGGTCTGGATAGCGGGAAAGCTGGAGAAAAGAAGAGCATATCAGCTTGGAATGTTAGAACTCGTGCTATGTCTGCTTTTTATCGCTTTTTTGGGGGACAAGCTCACCAATTTCTGGCTGTATTTTGCCATTGTTGTTACGGGCTTTGGAGTATCTGCTGCACACGTACTTCCATTTTCCATTTTGCCGGATGCTGTAGAATACGATCGCCTGATATCAGGCAAAAGGCGCGAAGGAATGTACTACGGCCTTACTACCTTCTTTCAGAAGCTCGGAACATCCTTGATGCTCTTCGTCGTGGGATTAACGCTGAACGCAGTGGGATATAAGCCCAACGTACCTCAGGAACCACAGGTGCTGCTTGCAATAAGGTTGCTTTTTGGAGGCCTGCCGGGTCTTTTGTTCATTACCGGTATACTGCTCATGGTGCCATATCCCATTGACAGGGCTTTTCAAAAGAAAATGCAGGAAGATGGAGGGAGTTTGGAATGAAATTGAGGCTCGAAAAAGTTGTTTCTGATAAAGATGTGAAAAACTTTATTCGCTTACCCTACGAGCTGTATAAAAACACTCCCCAATGGATTCCACCGCTGAATTCCATGGTCAAGAAAGCGATTAGCAAAGGAGCTCCTGTAATGAGTGGCGGAAGAGAATTTTTCCTCGTTATGAATGCACATCAACCTGTGGGCCGTCTTGGAGTATATATCAACAAAAACGTTTTGAAGCACGGTAACAACGTGGGATCTTTTACCCTTTTTGAGAGCTACGACGATCTCAGCATTGTTGACCTTCTTTTTCACGGCGCTGATAACTGGTTCAAAGAAATGCGTATTGAAAAATACATCGGTACTGATTCACCCACAAATGGTGATGACTATAAAGCCATTCTCATAAAGAATTTTGATGACCCACCCTTTATCAACATGAACTACAATCCCCCGTACTACCAGCGACTGCTGGAAGAAATCGGATTCGCTATGAAAACCCACCTGGCGTGTTTCAAATACGACTTGAGCAAGCCTGTTCCAGAAAAAATTATTCAACTCATTGAAATTGCCAAAAAGCGCTACGATTATGAAATCATTTCGCCCCAGATGAGAAATCTCAAAAAAGTCGCACGTGATCTGAAAACGGTTATGGAAAACTCAATACCCGATTATTGGGTCGGGGTCAGACCACCTTCCTTTGAAGAAATGCTTCAGATCGTAAAAGATATGAAACGCTTTGCCGATCCAGATCTTGTAGCCATCGCATATCATGGCGATGAACCGATAGGGTTTGCAGCGAGTATTCCCAATTACAATGAAGTACTCAAGGAGTTAAATGGACGCCTTTATCCCTTTGGCTGGTTGAAATTCTTGAAAGCAAAGAAAGAAATAAAGACCTTCAGGACCTTTACCGTTTTCGTGGTGGAGAAATTCCAGGGGAAAGGCGTTTCCTTTGCCATGCATTACCATGTTGGCATGAACGCCATCAAAAAGGGTTATACAATGGCCGAAGGCGGCATAATAGGCTTTGAAAACAAAAAGAGTTTTCAAGATGCCCTTGGGGCTGGTGGGGAGCTTTACAAGGAATATGCGACGTTTGAGAAAAAAGTTTAGCCCGGGTTTTTGGATTTATATCTTGAAATATGTAGAAACTAAAGAACAAGTATATCTGGTCTTCGGATAACATAATCATTGGCATTTAACTTTATAACTGGCCAATGACTGCCCTCAGGAAATGAAATTATCTCAGGAACTTCACCTACAATAGCAGTATCTTCTGATTTAGTGCCGGTGATTGTTGGGTTCCAGGCAACAGCGACTCCTTTTTCCAAAACATATTCACTGAAATCTGAAGCCAATAATTCTCGGGGATTGTATCCAGCAATTCCCCCTTGATGATGAAGCTCCCATTCTCCTTCATAACCGATTGCCTTATAAGCTCTTCTTATCTCAGCGAATACGCGCGACAGTCTATTTCCCGGTAAAGAGTTGGCTATGGCGACTGCATCAACGTAGCAATTCTTCCTGTGCTGTTCTATGAGTTCATTGTTCAACTCAAAGAGGGCGGATCTCGTGGAAGAAACAACAAGCCCACGTTTTCGAGCGCAGACACTCACAAAAACGCTTTTTCCAAGTGTGATATTTCTGGAGAGGTTATGCCTGTATCGTATTGAGCTGTCTTCGCCGAAAACTATCGTCAAGAGAGGTTCAATGCCTTTTTTGGCAAGGGCTTCATAAAACATTCCCTGAACTTGCAGCTCTGTATTTTCCGGGGATAATTTTGGCATCAACTCCCAAAAGATCTCGTCACAGTCTTTTCCCAGCTGCCTATAAGTTTCAATCTCAGGTTCTACAAGCGCATATCGAAAGGGGACAATCCTGGAATTGAGGTTCGAAGTGTCATATCTGCCGGTATCGGAAATAAGCTCTTTTGCTGGAGCAATGAAAAGTCGTGAAAGTGCATTTTCTTCTCCTTCCCACCAGTTATATTCGAGAACTTCCAATTTGTCCCAGATATCACTGTAAAATTCTTCACTCTTTAGCCTCTCTTTTTCGATGTTGTCAGTCAACAAAATTACTGAATCCTCGGTTATTAATATGGAAGCAACCCCTTCAACAGTGTTGAGTGTTATGTGGTTTCTTGCTCCGAAGGTTAACCATGAAAAGTTATCACTACGGCTTATTAGCAGTCCTTTAGCTTTTCTCGGAGTGAGAATTTCTTCTCGTAATTTGTTAATTCTTTCATGAAAAAATGTCTTCAATTTCACCATTATTTTTCCCCCTAAAAAAAGGCCGCTTTCTCGTCAAGGCCTAAAAAGATTTATCAAAAGCCCTCTTATATTATATAATCTAAATTGTCTGCGTTTTTCATAAACTCCAAATCTTTTATCAGGAGGACATTATGGTTAAAAAATTCGTTGAATTACTTTCGAATAAGAAAAGAATTTTCTTTGCAATCCTCGTTTTGGTGAATTTATTTGCGCTTTTTGGGGTGTTAAAAATTAGGATAAACCCTGATATAACAGCACTCCTTCCTTTGGATTCTCCTGCGAATAAGGCATACAAAGAAATGGAAAAAACTTTTGACAGTGGCGATCAGTTGATTTTTGTGGTAGAAATTCCTCAGTACAATGACGAAACCGAAAAGTTCAAAGCGCTTCGAGAACTCCAGTCTCAGCTGGAAAATCTCGAAGCGGTCTCAAGCGTAAATGGCCCTGCTCCCAGAACGATATTCGCAGGGCTCAGGGCGATAAAACTGGAGGAGATAACTGCAGAGGACATTCCCTTGCTGAAGAAGTTTCTTTCTAACCTGGGAGAGCTAAACCCGCTGATTGAGAATGATGGAAAAAGCTACGCCAGTTTCAACATTTTTCTTAACCCGGGCGCTGATTACAGGAAAGCTGTTAAAGAGATAGAGGATATTTTTGGAAACAGTGGGTTTACGTATTATGGTTCTGGAAACGCATTCTTGCAGAAAAAACTGGTTGACTATCTGTTAGTTATAATTTCGATTATTCCTCCGCTGGCGGGCTTTCTCATTGTCCTCGTTTTCAGGTCACAGATAGGTTCAACCAAAAACACTATTTTGTCGATTTTCCCTGCAGGACTCGGTGCTTTATGGACCGTTGGTTTTATGGGATGGACAGGGAAGGAACTTTCTATATTGACCATTTTAGCTCCTATATTCACCATTGTCATGGGAAGTGCAGACGGCATCCACTTTATGTCTCATTTCATGGATAATTTGAATGAAGACAGGGTAGGAACCGTTGAGAAAACCCTCAAAGGAGTTGGCCTTCCCATGATAATGACCACACTAACCACAATCGCTGGCTTTCTTTCACTGCTGGTTACTGGTTCCTCAGCATTATCTCAATTAGCCATTTACGCTTCGTTGGGAATAGGCTTTGCGGGTGTCGCAACCTGGATCTTCCTACCTCTGGTTACACTTCAGATAAAAAAATTCGATAAAGTCGAACCAAAGCCAATAAACACCTTTCTCCCAACAGCAGTTTCTAAGTTATGGGGTAAAAGGGTTATGGCTTTTGCCATAATATATATTTTGACGGCTGTCATAGGCTTTAAGTATATAGTCATTGAATTTAACCAGCTTGACTTTTTCAAAAAAAGCACTCAGGTGGCCAAAAGTTTTGAAAAAGTCAAAGAGATAAATGGCGGTGGAATGCCGCTGTTTGCAGTGATAAACACCTCAAAAGATCCTCTTGATCTTAAAACAGCGGGTGAAGTTCTTGAGATGGAAAAGAAGCTAAAAGAAGAAGGGCTTGTAAACAAGATAATCTCAGTGTATGACGTGATGGGTTACCTAAATAAAAACGCCTATAACCTCAGTTCACCTGCATATCCAAAAACCATTGGAATCGCAAATTTGCTGTTTATGTTAGCCTCAAAACAATCCGGGAATCCCCTTTCTAATTTTCTTTTAAGAGACCAGAATTTATCGAGAATAATGGTATTCCCAAAAGATTTAAAAGGTGAAACACTCCAGAAGATAAAAGAAACTATTACAGGCTTGAGCAATGAGGACATCAAATTCTCTGTTGTAGGTGTACCTTACGTTACAAAAGAGATGAATGACAGCATCATCAACAAGCAAGTAAATTCGATGCTTTTTGCAATAGTTATGGTTTTTGTAATGCTATTGCTTACATTCAGAAACTTCCTAGTTTCGATCTTTGCAACTATACCAATCGGGATTACATTGGTTGGTATGTTCGGGTTCATGGGATTTTTGCGTATCCCTTTGAATATAACCACTGCAACTATGGCAAGCATCACCATTGGGGTAGGAATAGATTATGCCATACATTACAGCTCTTATTACAGAAACAAACTTAAAGATAACAACTCGCCTGAAGCCGCTAAAAAAGCGTTTATGGCAACTTCCAAACCGATAATTGCCAATGCCTTTGGACTCGCGATTGGAATGTCAGCGTTGTTTGTTTCACCACTGAAAATTCACATGTTCATGGCTTCTCTGATGTGGTTTACTATGGTTTCAAGTTCCGTTATGACACTTGCACTGTTACCAACGATGTATTCGAAATTAATGAGGAAAGATCCGCAAAACTAAATATAATCAATATGCGAACTGATGAAAAAAATACCCTCATTAATGGTCTTTAAGCGGCAAAAAGAGCATTAGCCATATTGTTTCGCTTCTGAAGATTAGCTACAATATAGGCATTTTATGCTCAATAAAACTGCTGTACTTCTTTATGTCTGAAGCAGCTCACAAGATGATCGTTTACAAGCCCCACGGCTTGCATGTGAGCATAAGTGATAGTGGGTCCAACAAAGCTAAAACCCCTCTTTTTCAAATCTTTGCTGAGCGCAATGGAAAGCTCAGTATATGCTGGAACTTCTTCGAGGCTTTTCCATTGGTTCACAATGGGGTTTCCTCCAACAAAACTCCAGATATAAGAATCGAAAGAGCCAAACTCTTTTTGTACTTCTAAAAATGCCCTGGCATTGTTTATGGCGGAAAGTATCTTCCGCTTATTCCTTATTATGCCGCTGTTTTTTAGCAGTTCTTCGATTTTTTCATTGTCGTAATCTGCAACAAGCCCGGGGTCAAAACCGCTGAAGGCTTTTCGGTAACCTTCCCGTCGTTTCAATATTGTTGCCCAACTCAATCCCGCTTGAGCGCCTTCTAAAATCAAAAATTCAAAGTGAATTCTATCTGAATGTACAGGAACACCCCACTCTTCATCGTGATATTTAACATACAGCGGATCCGTTCCAGCCCAGGGACACCTTGTTCTTTCCATTTCTTCACCTCGGATTCCAAGTCTGCTTTAAGATAACTCTAAGTATTCGATTATATTATAGAGTTAGGATACAACGAAAATGAAAGGAACAAAATGAAAAAGATGATAGTTATATCAGTAATTCTGTTTTTGATAATTAACGCATTCGCGGCAACATTTAGCAATGAAGAAATAAATGGAATACTTTTAATGGGGGAAGAAGAAAAACTCGCAAGAGATGCTTATCTTGAATTGTATGATCTCAATTTTCTATGATAAAAATGGATTTTTGTGTATCATGGTGTTCTGAAAGCATATTTAGAACAGGTTTTTAATTTCATATTGAATGCAAAGGGGATGATTTTATGAAAAGACGCACGATTTTGGTTATAGCGATTTTGCTTGCTTCAATGTTCCTGTCTGCTAAAGCACTGAAAGTGGCGTATGTTTATGTTGGACCGGTTGGCGATGCTGGCTGGACTTATGCACATGATCTTGGAAGACAGTACGTAGAAAAGGTATTCGGCGATGCCATCAGAACTGATTTCATTGAAAGCGTGTCTGAAGGTGCTGAATCTGAAAGTGTAATAAGAAGCTACGCTCAGAGAGGATATGATTTGATCTTTGCGACGAGCTTCGGTTATATGGACTCGGTTATAAACGTTGCCAAAAAATATCCAAAAACTATTTTCATGCACTGCTCAGGTTATAAAACCGCCAATAATGTTGGCACATATTTTGGGAGGATTTACGAGCCAGATTTCCTTTCAGGGCTTATAGCAGGAATCATGACAAAGAGCAACATCATAGGCTATGTAGCTGCTTATCCTATTCCAGAGGTCGTGAGGGGAATAAACGCCTTTGCCCTTGGCATAGAATATGTAAATCCAGCTGCGAAAGTTCATGTTATCTGGGTGAATTCTTGGTATGACCCTGCACTGGAAAAGGAAGCGGCGATTTCTTTATTGAATATCGGCGCGGATGTAATAGCGCAGGGTCAGGATTCACCGGCTGCCCAACAAGCTGCACAAGAATACGGCGTTTACTCAATTGGCTATAACAGCGACATGGAAAAATTCGCGCCCAAGTCATATCTTGGTGCGCCTGTATGGAATTGGGGACCTTATTATGAAAGGGTTATAAAAGAGGTTATGGCTGGAACATGGAAGAGCGAGCAATACTGGGGTGGTATGGCCGACGGCGTTGTGGATTTAGACATAAGTGATCTTGTTCCCAATACGGTTAAAAAACTCGTTTCCGTTTTCAAAGAAGCTATTATCAGTGAAACATTCCATCCATTTGTTGGTCCACTGTATGATCAGGAGGGCAAACTCAGAGTTCCCGCTGGAGATATTCCTTCAGATAGTGAGCTTCTCAGCATGGATTGGTTTGTAGATAACGTAGTAGGAACTATCCCAAGACAGTAATAGTAAAACAGTGTGAGAAATATAATGTATGCAAAGGGCCGAAAGGCCCTTTTTTAAATTTTTAAATTTATTTTATCGATACAGAGAGTAAAGTGAGTTGTCATGTATGCGCTTACATTAAGAATAGATGTTGTGAATAAAAGTTATAAACAGCATAAAAACGGCTATATTGGCACATTATGCGGATAACATTGTGAAAAAATACGCATAGTTGGATCGAAAAAACTGGATGTAAGCGAATACATTATGAGAACAGAATGCTTAATCGACATTATTTCGGAATAACTGAAAATAAAAGCCGTTAATGGGAGGTCTTTAGGTTTTGTTCATCGGTATTCTTTGTGAGATGATTTGTTGTATGAGGGATTTGTGAATACGCATACAAGGAGGGATTTAATATGGTAAAAGTTGGTGTAGTTGGTTATGGTGTGATAGGCCAACGTCTCGCTGATGGAGTTGCACTTCAAGAAGACATGGAACTTGTTGGTGTAGCGGATGTTGCTCCGACGCTTGCCGTTAGGGCTCTAAAAGAGAAGGGAATGCCCTACGATTTTTACCTTGCCGTTGAGGAAAACCGGGAAAAGGTTGAAAAAGCTGGCATTCCTATTTCTGGAAATCTGGAAGACCTGATTAAAAAAGTGGATATAGTTCTTGATGCAACCAATGCTGGCGTAGGTGCGAAAAACAAAGTCCTTTACGAAAAATACGGCAAAAAAGCTATTTTCCAGGGTGGAGAAAAAACAAGCGTTGCCGATGTATTTTTTCACGGATATGCAAATTATGAAAAAGGATTAGGAAAACAATTCTTGAAACTTACTTCATGCAATACCACTGGTTTAATTCGTTCTGTAGATTGCTTAGATAGAGCTGTTGGAGTGGAATCCGCGATGATTCATATTGTGAGGCGTGTTGCTGATCCGGGAGATTACCACAGAGGTCTTACTAATGCGCTGAAAGTTGATCCGGTTCCTAACCATCAAGCGGTTGACTTAATGCTCATAATGCCTCATGTGAAGGCCACCGGCGTTTTGGTGCACACTCCCGTTACCCATGGTCATTTCATCACAGTTTTTGCCAAACCCAAAAAGAAAGTTTCCAAAGAAGAGGCCATTGAGATATTCAGAGAACACCCAAGAATCAGGCTGGTAAAAATAGAAGATGGTTTTCTGGGTAACGCTTCCATATTCCGCTATGCACGTGATTTGGGAAATCCGCGCGGCGATATGTACGAAATTTCCATATGGGAAGAAACAGTTACGCCTTTTGAAGACCACCTCATATATTCCCTGCATATTCCACAAGAGTCCGTGGTTATTCCCGAGACGATTGATGGTATCAGAGCCGCTATGGAAATGCAGGCGGATAGGCTGGAAGCCGTTGGGCTTACGAACAAATACCTAAAAATAGGGAGGCATAAGTAATGCGAGAGATTTTGATAAATACTCTCGATGACTTTAACTTCCATGATAAGACAGTTATCCTGAGGATTGATATCAACTCCCCTCTCGATCCGAAAACAAAAAAAATAGCCAATGAAAATAGAATAAATCAAAGTATACCTACAATCAGGGAACTAATGGAAAAAGGGGCAAAGCTGGCTATACTAGCACATCAGGGAGATACGCTCGATTACCATAATCTCATTTCCATGGCTGAGCATGCTGAAAAGTTGTCAGAAAAGCTTGGAAAACCCGTGAAATACATCGATGATGTTGCCGGGCCGGCTGCGCAGGAAATGGTGAAAAGCCTGAAGCCAGGCGAAGCGGTACTGCTGGGAAATGTTAGATATCTAACAGAAGAAGTTTCAACCTTTGAGAACGCTGTAAAGCTCGAAGCGCATGAGATGTTGAATACCTACATAGTTCGTAATCTTGCCCCTCTTGCAGATTACTATGTAAACGACGCTTTTTCGGCAGCACATAGGAACTCACCTTCCATGGTCGCTTTCGAAGAGCTTTTGCCTACGGCGGCAGGCAGGCTTCTCTTCAAAGAGCTTTCAGCATTAACAAAAGTGATGGAAAGCCCTGAAAAGCCCGCTGTTTTTGTTCTTGGAGGGTTGAAAATATCCGATGCTTTCGGAATGATGAAACAGGTCCTCGAAAATGGCACTGCTGATAAAATCTTGACCTGTGGTGTGACGGGAATAGTCATGCAAATGGCTATGGGAAGATCGGTCGGCAAGCAGCAGGAAAAATTCATTTTCGATCGTTCTCTCGATGCCTTCATTGAACCTGCCAAAGATTATCTTGCTCGCTTTGGCGACAGGGTTCTCAATCCTGTAGACTTTGCATATGAAAAAGATGGAAAACGTGTGGAATGCTCTATCAACGAGCTTCCAATTGATAATGCTCTTTTCCTTGATATAGGTGAAAAGACCATAGAGCTGTATAAGGGTGAAATCATGAAAGCAGGAACGATTTTTATAAACGGGCCCGCTGGAGCGTATGAAAACCCGCTTTTTGAAAAGGGGACAAGAGAGATATGGAATGCCATTGCTGAAGCTCCGGGTTATAGCGTTATCGGAGGCGGAGATAGTGTCTCCGCTGCGCAGAAGCTCGTAGAAAATGCCAATGAGAAGTTTGGCTATATATGTACTGCTGGAGGAGCTATGGTACGCTTCTTATCTGGCAAAGAGCTTCCTCTTATTAAGGCTCTGAAAAAGGCGTACAGGAAGGTTGAAAAATAATGCTCAATTTTGAACTTCCATATGGTGAATCGACTGTAAAAGTTGAATTACCTGAGAAAGGATTTGTTGGTGAGTATCACCCCCAACGGCAATCCATCACCGATTCAGAAAATGCACTTGTTGAAAAAGCCTTAAATCATCCGGTGGGCACGGAAAGAGTTGAACAGCTAGTTAAGCCAGGACAGAAAGTGGTGATAGTGACCAGCGATTTGACCCGGCCATGCCCCAGTGATGTTCTTTTGCCTCATGTCATTGACAGGCTGAATAAAGCAGGTGTGAATGATGAGGATATAACAATTGTAATTGCCTTAGGCCTTCACAGAAAGATGACGGAAGATGAATTGCAAAAGGCGGTTGGCAAAAGTATCTACGAAAGAATTAGAGTTTTGAATCATGACGTGGACAATACGGTTTATGTGGGCACAACCACCCGGGGGACGAGAGTAGAATTTTTTCGCCCTGTTGTTGAGGCTGATTTCAGAATTTGCCTTGGCAACGTGGAATTTCATTATTTTGCCGGATTTTCCGGTGGTGCCAAAGCCATTCTACCCGGTGTCGCTTCTGCCAAAACGATCAGACAAAATCACAGCCACATGATGGAAGATGGTGCTGAAGCGGCTTCTATTTACGACAATCCTGTACGCATGGATATCGAAGAGGGTGTGAGTTTTCTGGGAATTGATTTCGTCTTGAACGTGGTTGTGGACGAACATCATAGAGTGATCGATGCTGCTTCTGGTGATTGGATCAAGGCACACAGGATATTGGCTGAACGCCTTGAAAAAAGTGGGATTGTTCCCATTGAAGAGCCTCTTGACATTGTCATTGTAAGCGCTGGAGGATATCCAAAGGATATCAACCTCTATCAAGCGCAAAAGGCGATAGATAACTGCGCCGGGGTTTTGAAGCCCGGTGGTAGAATGATTCTTTTTGCCGAATGTCCAGAGAAATACGGAAGTAAAACTTTCAAAGAATGGATTACCTCTGGAAAAAAGCCTGCGGAACTGGTTGAAGGCCTGAAAGAAAATTTTGTCCTGGGTGGCCACAAAGCAGCTGCAATATCCAAAGTCGTGTTAAAAACATCGGAAATTTTCCTGGTTACCAATAAAGAATTCGCAGAAGAAAAGTTAGTTGGCATAAGATGCTTTGATAACCCTACTGAAGCTGTAAAAGAAGCTTTTGGTGAAAAGGGGATGAACGCAAAATACGCCGTATTTCCCCTTGGAGCTTCTACACTCCCTAAAATCAAGCGAGGTGAATAAACTCTGATGCTCACAGACAACGAAATGAAAGAACTGGAAATATTCGCAACAAAAATTCGCATTGAAACCTTGAAGGAGCTCGGATATCTCGGATTTGGCCACATTGGTGGCGCGATGTCAATTGTTGAACTGCTCGCAGTGCTTTATGGCAAAGTTATGAGATACGATCCCAAGAACCCAAAATGGGAAGACCGTGATTGGTTTGTGATGTCAAAGGGTCATGCAGGCCCTTCTTTGTATGCAACGCTGGCTTTGAAGGGTTTTTTCCCCATGGAATGGTTGAAAACGCTGAATCGAGGGGGAACGGATTTACCGAGTCATGCTGACAGAAATCATACCCCGGGTATAGATATGTCCACAGGCTCCCTCGGACAGGGTATTTCTATGGGTATAGGAATTGCCCTGGGGCATAAGATGGACAACAAGGAAAACTATGTTTATGTTCTTTTAGGCGATGGAGAATGCCAGGAAGGACAGGTTTGGGAAGGTGCATTATTCGCTGGAAATGCCGGACTCGATAACCTCATAGTGTTCATCGATTACAACAAGCAACAGCTTGATGGATACATTGACAATATCAATCCACTTGGGGATTTGAGGAAAAAATGGGAGGAATTTGGCTGGCACGCTCAGGATGTTGATGGGCATAATGTCATGCAGATACATGAAGCAATACAAAGAGCAAAGGAAACAAAAGGGAAAAGCTCTGTAATTGTTTTACACACAATAAAAGGAAAAGGCTGCACTTTTGCAGAAGGCATAGAGCTGAACCACCATATGAAGTTTAATGAGGAGCAGATCAACGATGCCATAAGCGCGTTACAAAAAGAATGGGAAGAGAAAGAAAGGGATCTTAGATGATCAAACTCGTTGAAAAGAGAAAACCCGACACTGTAATGATGAGAGATGTCTATATCGACCAGCTCATAGAGTTTGCAAAGAGTGATCCAAATATAATCGTACTCGATGCGGATTTGATGCATTCCAATGGTACTTACAGATTTTTAGAAAAATTCCCTGAAAGAGCGATTAACGTGGGAGTTCAGGAAGCCAATATGATGGGCATTGCCGCAGGTCTTTCTGCCACTGGCAAGATCCCCTTCACTCATACCTTTGCTTGTTTCAGCACTAGAAGGGCTCTTGATCAGGTATATATCTCCATAGCCTATAACAAGCTAAACGTGAAGATGATGGCAACAGATCCAGGAGTAACCGCTGCATATAACGGTGGAACTCATATGCCTTTGGAAGATATTGGCTTTGTGAGGGGAATTCCTACCATCACGATTATAGAGCCTGTTGATACTGTAATGATGAAAGCCCTTCTAAAAGACATAACCTATTCTTACGGACCATTCTACGTGAGGATTTCGAGAAAAACAACAATACGGGTATTCGAAGAAGGTTCAAGTTTTGAGATTGGAAAAGGAATAGTTCTCAGAGAAGGGAAAGATGTCACTATTATTGCTACGGGAATCATGGTGGCAGAAGCTCTTGATGCCGCTGATTTGCTGGCAAGTGAGGGCATTGATGCAAGAGTAGTTAACATCTTTACCATTAAACCCATAGATAGAGAGCTCATTGAAAAATGTGCATCTGAAACCGGGGCAATTGTGACAGCCGAAAACCACAATATATATAACGGCCTTGGTTCTGCAGTTGCCGAAGTGGTCGCTGAAACGTGCCCTGTACCCATTGAAAGAGTGGGGGTAAAAGATTTGTTTGGCGAAGTTGGAGATGTTGACTACCTGAAGAAACGCTTCAATATGACAGCTCAGGATATAGCAGCCAGCGTTAAAAATGTCCTTTTAAGAAAATAATGCAAATCTGGAGGAGATGAGCAATGTATTTGCTAAAAGCGAAGAAACGCATACAAGGTTTTAACGAAATAACCCGGGAGGGTGAATCAGAGAAAGATACAATGATGGATTTTGGTCTACTTTTGTTGAAGGGCCAACAAACCTACAAAAGCCAGCCCGGAAAGGAAAGAGCTTTCCTGCTGATGAAAGGGGAAATATCTTTCGAATGGAATGGAAGGGTAGAACTGGTAAAAAGAGACTCTCTTTTGGAAAATGAACCTGTATGCCTGCATGTTCCAATGAGCACTGAGGTAAAAATCGAGGCCAAAACCAATGCAGAAATCGCAATTTTTGCAACTACAAATGATGCGGTTTTTGAATGTCGGCTTTATCAGGGGAACGATACCAGGTCAGAACACAGAGGCGAAGGCACAATGCGCGAAACTTCTACGAGGATCGTGCGTACTATTTTTGATGTAACCAACGCCCCAGATGCCAAACTGGTGCTTGGAGAGGTGGTAAATTACCCTGGCAAGTGGTCAAGTTATCCGCCACACCACCATCCTCAGCCTGAAATATACCATTATCGCTTCTTTCCCGAGCAGGGCTTTGGCTTTGGGATGTTGGGCGAGGATGTTTATAAGATCAGGCATGGTGATACGCTGAAAATCCTTGATGATCTCTCTCATCCACAGGTAAGTGCACCGGGATACGCCATGTATTACATATGGGCCATAAGGCATCTTGATGGTAACCCTTATACAGTGCCTACCTTTGAACTGGAACATCTGTGGGTAACGGAAAAAGACGCTTCCATATGGCCTTTCGGAGGTGAATGATTTGAAAACAATACGCTTAACTACTGCTCAAGCTTTGTTGAAATTCCTTGATGCCCAGTATGTCGAATTTGATGGGGAAGAACACAAATTTGTCAAAGGAGTATATGGGATTTTTGGCCACGGCAACCTCCTTGGCATTGGCGAAGGCCTTGAAAACATGAAAGACCTCTCTCTTAAATTTTATCAGGGACACAATGAGCAGGGGATAGTTCACGCTGCTACTGCTTTCGCCAAACAGAAAAACAGGCTTGAAATCTTTGCCTGTACAAGTTCGATAGGTCCCGGAGCACTCAATATGGTGACAGGTGCTGCTACTGCAACTGTAAACAGAATTCCTGTGCTTTTGCTCCCGGGAGATATCTTTGCCGATAGGCAGCCTGACCCGGTGCTTCAGCAAATAGAAATGCCTTACAATCCAAAAATCACGGCTAATGACGCTTTCAAAGCTGTGAGCAAATACTGGGACAGAATAGAAAGACCTGAGCAGCTAATTACTGCAGCGCTAAACGCTATGAGGGTTCTCACCGACCCCGCAGAAACAGGAGCTGTTACCCTTGCCCTTCCACAAGATGTGCAGGGTGAAGCCTATGATTATCCAGTGGAATTCTTTGAGAAAAGAGTACACCATATAGATAGGCGCCCACCATCAGAGAGCGCTCTTGTGAGAGCACTAAGGCTCATTAAGACTAAGAAAAAGCCGCTGATAATCGCTGGCGGTGGTGTTCATTATTCTCAAGCAGTGGATACCTTACGGGAATTTGCTGAAGCTTTTAACATTCCTGTTTCCTTCACGCAGGCTGGAAAAGGAGCGATGCTGTGGGATCACCCGCTCAACATGGGTGGAGTTGGCACCACAGGGACCCTTGCTGCCAACAAACTCGCCAAGGAGGCGGATTTAATAATCGCAGTTGGTACAAGGCTTATGGATTTCCCAACAGCTTCAAAAACCGCTTTTCAGAACCCCAATGTGAAAATCCTGAGCATAAATGTCAATAATTTCGATGGTCTGAAGATGGATGCCGAACACCTCAACGCAGATGCCATGCTCGGTCTTGAAGTCCTGATGGAAGGTTTGAAGAAGGAAGGATACAGGTCGAATTATTCAAAAGAAGAGCTAAAAACACTTAAAGAAGAATGGGACAGGGAAGTGGACAGGCTTTATCACCTGGAATCTGAAAAAGGGCTCCCACAAACCACAGCGCTTGGCATAATAAATGATTTCGCAACTGAAAATGACGTTTTTGTAGCAGCCGCTGGTAGCCTTCCGGGGGATTTACACAGGCTATGGCGATGCAAAGGTATCAAGTCATATCACATGGAATACGGTTTTTCCTGTATGGGCTATGAAGTTTCAGGTACTTTCGGCGTGAAAATGGCCGAACCTGAAAAGGAAGCCTACGCCCTTTTGAGTGACGGGAGTTTCCTTATGCTTCATTCTGAGTTTCTTACCAGTTTGCAGGAACGAATGAAGATAAACGTCATTATACTCGACAACGGTGGATTCCAGAGCATAAACAGCCTTCAAAAATCCCATGGAAGCGCAAAGGGATTTGGCAATGAGCTGAGGTATCGTTCGAAAGAAACAGGAAAACTCGATGATGACTATATACAGATAGACTTTGCTGGAATAGCGAAGAGCTTAGGTGCAAAAGCCTACACAGCGCGTAACGAAAATGAACTTCGAAAAGCTTTGGAAGAAGCGAGAAAAGAATCCACAAGCGTCCTCATAGACGTGAAAGTCTTACCCGGCACACAGTCCGGTGGATATGAATCATGGTGGCGAGTTGGCGTTGCAGAGGTATCCGAAAGCGATTCAGTGAAAAAAGCATATATGGAAGACAGCGAATATATGAAAAAACACGCCCGCAAGTGGTGACTGGAGGGAATTAGATGGGTATCAGAAGAGAAGACATCAAATTGGCAATTGCTCCAATTGCTTGGACCAATGATGACATGCCTGAACTTGGCGGTGATATTCCCTTTGAACAGTGTATCGATGAAATGGCTAAGGCAGGCTTTGAAGGTAGCGAAGTTGGCAACAAATTTCCACGTGATCCCATGGTTCTTAAAAAGGCCCTTGAGCCCAGGGGATTGCAGATAGCAAGTGCATGGTTCAGTAGTTACTTTACCACCAAAGATCCCGAAGAAACTATTGCTGCTTTTATCAAGCACAGGGATTTTCTTCACGCTATGGGTGCAAAAGTGATAGTCGTATCCGAAAGCGGAAAAAGCGTTCAAGGCCTTATGGATACACCATTGCACAGCCAAAAGCCAATTTTCAGCGATGAAGATTGGGGGAAACTCGTCAAAGGGCTCCATGAGCTTGGAAAACTTGCAGCTGAGAAAGATATGAAAATAGTGTTCCATCACCACATGGGAACAGGGGTTCAGACCTATGAAGAAGTCAGAAGGCTTATGGAAAGCACTGACCCTGATCTGGTTTATTTGCTTCTCGATACCGGTCACCTGGTTTTTGCAGGCGGAGACCCTTTACAAATGATAAAAGATTACGGCTCACGTATAAAGCACGTTCATTTCAAAGATCTGCGTGAGGACGTCATGAAGCGCTCTTTCCAGGAGGATTGGAGCTTTTTATATTCCGTTAAGCAGGGCGTTTTTACCGTTCCAGGAGATGGCATGATCGATTTCAAGCCGATAGCAAAAGCACTTGATGACATTAATTACAAAGGCTGGATTGTCGTTGAAGCGGAACAGGATCCAAAAATAGCCCCTCCTCTCGAATATGCGAAAAAAGCCCGTGCCTATCTGAAAGAGATTCTCGGATTTTAGGGAGTGAAGAAGATGGATAAAAAAATCAAGGTTGGTGTAATAGGAGCTGGCAGGATAGGAAGGATTCACGCAAAAAATCTCGTTCAAAAGGTCGAAAGAGCGGAAGTTATAACAATTTGTGACCCGAGATTTGAAGAAACCAAAGCCTGGGCTGATTCCGTTGGAATAAACAACGTTGTGACCGATCCTGAAGATGTGATTGATAATCCCGAAGTGGATGCGGTGATCATCTGCTCGCCTACCAACACTCATGCTGATCTGATAATCGCATCAGCAAGGGCGAAGAAAGATATTTTCTGTGAAAAGCCCATCGATATGGACCTGGAAAAAACGAGAAAAGCGCTTGAAGTTGTAACAGAAGAAGGGGTAAAACTTCAGATAGGTTTCAACAGACGCTTTGACCATAATTTCAGGAAAGTAAGAAAGCTTATTGAAGATGAAAAAATCGGAGAAGTACATATAGTGAATATCACATCACGAGACCCCGCCCCACCACCCATTGAATACGTAAAGGTTTCTGGTGGCATTTTCATGGATATGACTATTCACGATTTTGATATGGCTCGTTACCTTGCCGGAGACGAAGTCGTTGAAGTTTGTGCCTTTGGAAGCGTACTCATAGATCCCACAATTGGTGATGCCGGTGATTACGATACCGCTGTATCTGTTTTGAAATTCAGAAGTGGAGCAACCTGCATAATAGACAACAGCAGAAAAGCAGCCTATGGCTATGACCAACGTGTGGAAGTCTTCGGTTCAAAAGGGAGTGCCCGGGCTGAAAATGACACCGAAACAAACGTCATACTCAGTAATGAAGAGTGTGTTGCAAGTGACAAGCCACTTTACTTCTTCCTTGAAAGATATATGCAATCATTTGAGGATGAAATGAAAGATTTTATAGATAGCTTGATTGAAGATAAGGAAGTTCCGGTGTCGGGTCATGATGGGTTGATGGCCATAGTCATTGCCAAAGCTGCCACGATCTCGGCTAAAGAGAATAGGCCAGTAAAACTCGAAGAAGTTCTTTGAGAACAGGAGATGATTCGGTGGAAACTTTGAGGATAGGTGTCATAGGGTTGGGAAGATTGGGAAGGATTCACACAACTAACCTCATTCAGCACGTGCCGGAAGCCAAGGTCAAAACACTGGCAGATCCGCGGGTTGATGAAACAAAGAAGTGGGCTGAACGTTTGGGCGACTTCGAAATCACGGCCAATTGGCAGGATGTTTTAGAAGATCCCGAGATAGACGCCGTGGTTATCGCATCTCCAACTACATTACATGGTGAAATGTTAAAAGCGGCTGTTAAAGCAAAAAAACATGTTTTTATGGAAAAGCCCCTTGCACATAATCTGGAAACGGCCAGAGAGCTTTATAAAAACCTAAAAGACACCGGCGTTAAAATCCAGATTGCCTTTAATAGGCGCTTTGATCATAACTTTAGAAAGGTCAAAGACTTTATAGATTCTGGCGAACTCGGTGAAATTCATTTGATCAGAACGACTTCAAGAGATCCCCACCTGCCCGATATAGAATTCGTGAAGAAATCCGGTGGCATCTTCTTCGATTTCATGATCCATGAGTTTGACACTGCAAGGTTTTTAACGGGGTCAGAAGTAGTCGAAGTTTACGCTGGTGGCAGTGTACTCCTTGACCCCAGAATAGGCGAAGCGGGAGATTTCGATACCGCCTATGCCATATTGAAGATGGAAAACGGTGCGATTTGTGCGATTGATGTCAGTAGAAAAACCACCTATGGATACGACCAAAGAGTAGAAGTATTTGGTTCGAAAGGTAGCGCACGGGCCGAGAACGATAGAGAAACCAACGTCATTGTGAGCACAGAAGCTGCGGTTTGTAGCGATAAGCCTTTGTACTACTTTCCTCAACGCTACATGCAGTCCTTTGCCAACGAAATTCGGGCTTTTGTTGAATCCGTTCTTGAAGATAAGGACGTTTCTGCTGGCGTAGAGGCTGGATACTATTCAATCCTCGTTGCCAGAGCTGCTGACATTTCAGCTAAGGAAAATCGTTCGGTAAAGATTGCCGAATTGATTTGATGGAGGGATTGAAATGAATAACGAAGCATTAGAGTTGCATAAAAAGTTCAGAGGAAAGCTTGAAGTCAAGAGCAGGGTACCGGTTAATAATCAGAAGATGCTTGCCCTTGCCTACACACCGGGTGTTGCAGATGTATCCAGATTGATTCATAAAAAGCCTGATGAAGTTTTCAACTACACGAATCGCTGGAATGCAGTGGCGATCGTCTCAGATGGATCAGCTGTGCTGGGACTTGGAAATATAGGACCTGAAGCTGCACTGCCTGTTATGGAAGGAAAAGCGGTATTGTTCAAGGAATTTGCAAATGTTGACGCTTACCCTCTTTGTATAAACACACAGGATCCTGAGAAGATAGTGGAATTTGTAGAAACGGTTAGCCCTACTTTTGGCGGAGTGAATCTTGAAGATATTGCCTCGCCACAGTGTTTTTACATTGAGAAAGCACTCAGGGAAAAGCTTGATATTCCGGTTTTTCACGATGACCAGCATGGAGCGGCTATTATAATACTCGCTGCCTTGAAAAATGCACTGAAAATAACTGGTAAGAAGCTAAGCGAGATCAAGGTTGCAACAGTTGGGATAGGTGCTGCTGGCGGAGCGATCATAAAAATGCTTCTTGCAGCTGGCGTCAAGAACATCGTGGCATGCGATAAAAACGGTATTTTAAATAAAGAATATCCTGAAACGCTGTTAAATGCTTTTCACGAAGAAATTGCTCTCTTGATAAATCCTGAAGGGCTTACAGGAACTCTCAAAGATGCCATAAGAGGTGCTGATGTGTTTATCGGAACTTCCATAGGCGGGCTTGTCAATAAAGACATGGTTAAGTCTATGGCAAAGGATCCCATAGTTTTTGCCGTTGCAAACCCCATTCCAGAGATTTATCCAGATGAGGCCAAGGAAGCAGGTGCGAGAATCGTGGCAACCGGAAGATCCGACTTCAATAACCAGATAAACAATGTACTCGTTTTCCCGGGTCTTTTCCGTGGCGCATTATCCGTCAGAGCGAGAGATATAAACGATGAAATGAAACTCGCTGCCGTGGATGCCCTGGCGGGGTTTTTGCCTGATGCAGAAATCAACGAGAACAAGATCATTCCGTGGGCATTTGACCCGGGTGTAGGCAAAGCTGTTGCCGTCGCAGTGGCCAGGGCCGCTGTTGATTCTGGTGTTGCTCGAATCATGCCGGATTTTGAAGAACTCAAAAAAATCATAGACAAAGATATTTCTCAACCCCGCTAAATACCAGAAAGAAAGGGGGGATAGAAAACAGGGAAAAAACGGGGAATTTTTCTTGTAAATTCCAAAATTACTTGAAAGGGAGGGTATTGCATGAAAAAAGTTCTTGTAATACTTTTGGTTGTTCTTAGCTCGAGTCTTTTACTTGCAGAGATGAATTTCTATCTGGTTTCCCATGGAGGGCCTGCTGATCCATTCTGGGGAATCGTGATGAAAGGCATGAATGATGCAGCTGAGAAATATGGAGTGAACGCAACGTATCTTGGACCAGTGAAGTATTCTCTTCAAACCTTCGTTAATAATTTGAACGCGGCCATTGCTGCGAAGCCAGATGGGTTAATAGTCACAATAACCGATGTTAACGCCGTGGAAGAGCCTCTCAAAAGGGCGATCTCTTCCGGAATTCCGGTCATCGCCATCAATGTTCCAGACCCAAGAACAGGGTTGGATAAAATTCCATACATCGCTTACATCGGAAACAACGAATATCTTGGTGGATACAATGGCGCAATGTATGTTCTCTCACAATTCACACCTAAACGCGCAGTTATAGCAATTCACGAAGTAGGGCATGCTGGAATGGAAATGAGGGCAAAGGGTATAATGGATGCTCTCAGTCCAAAAGGAATTCCTGTCGAAAAATTGAATATTACCGTAGATCCTTCAAAAGGCGTATCGGTTCTTGAAGGTTACCTGCGAAAACATCCTGATACCGACATGATTTTCACCCTTGGCCCTATAGGAACACTCCCAGCTGTAACCGTGGTAGAAGACATGGGGCTTGAAGGAAAGGTCAAGGTAAGCGGTTTTGACCTTACCGAAGAAATGCTCAAGTGGATAGAAGAAGGAAAAGTTCTATATACTGTTGATCAGCAGCAATACTTGCAGGGATATCTTGCAGTGGAATTTCTTTACTTCTACAAAAAATATGGTCTCTCTCCCATTGGTGATGTGCTAACAGGACCTTTCATTATTACAAAGGACAATGTTGGCCCTGTAGAAAACAGTGTAAAAGAAGGTTATCGTTAATACTTGGGAGGAAGGGGAGAGCTCTCCTCTTCCTCCTGAATTCTCATATTACTCTTCAGACCTGAGAAGGGAGAGATACTGAGTGGCAACAAACAATAATGGACCGTTAATACTGAAATACCTGCGATTTAAAGAAGTTGGTGGTGTAGTTTCTCTTGTAGCAATTTTCGGTATCTTTGGAATTATGAATCCACAATTTTTATCGCTGGGTAATCTGGTTACTATCTCTACTGTTGCTGCTGAACTTGGTTTAGTAACAATGGGAATAAACCTGGTTATGATATCAGGAGAATTTGACCTGAGTGTTGGTTCGATCTTTGCCTTAACGCCGATAATCTTTGCGCTACTAGCGAAAAACGGTGTGCCAGCTATTCTGGCTGTAATCATCGCTTTGGCTTTCGCCGCTGGCCAGGGAATTGTTAATGGTGTTGTTACGACAAAAGGGCGTATTCCATCGTTCATAACGACGCTGGGAACACAATGGTTCTGGCGTGGGGTTGTTCTTGCTGTTACCGGGGGATTTCCTATTTTATTGCCTTCAAGTGGAAAATTCATTGCAGAAATTTTTGGAGGCCGTTTCGGTCCCAACATGCGTTGGTCAAGTTTATGGTTTGTTGGATTCACTTTCCTGTTTTATTTCATTCTCGACTGGACACGTTATGGAAACTGGATATCAGCCAGCGGGGGGAATCCAAGTGTTGCTGATGCCATGGGAGTAGAATCATGGAAAATCAAGACCTCAACGTTCATGATAAGTGGTCTTATGGCGGGCCTTGCAGGTATTGCCACTTTTGCGAGATTCCGTATTGTAGATCCATCACTTGGAGTTGAAATGGAGCTTCAGGCAATCACCGCTGCCGTTATAGGTGGCACACTCATGACAGGTGGATATGGAAGTGCCTTTGGTGCCTTCCTGGGTAGTATAATTCTTGCTTCTCTCAACAACGGGCTGATCCTCATTGGAGCTCCCGCTTATTGGTATCAGGCATTTGTAGGGATAATACTCGTTGCTGCTGCTTTAAGTAACATAAGGATCAAGAAAAAGCTTGTTGGGGAATGAACGGAGCTTGTGGAGGTGTTGCTATGAGTTTACTTGAAGCTAAAGGTATTAAGAAGAGTTTTGGAGCAGTTGATGCGTTAAAAGGAGTTGACTTCAGGGTTGAAGAGGGAGAAGTCGTTGGCCTGTTGGGAGACAATGGTGCGGGAAAATCTACTTTGATAAAAATCATCGCTGGTTATTACCACCACGATGAAGGACATATTTTTTTCGATGGAAAAGAAGTTAATTTCAATACCCCCCGTGATTCGCATAATGCGGGGATAGAGGTCGTTTATCAGGATTTGGCTCTTGTTGGCTTGATGCCAGTGTGGAGAAATTTCTTTCTTGGCAGGGAAGTGTGTAAAAAAGTTGGACCGCTGAAAATACTCAACAAACATGAAATGAGAAATGTATCCCGTCAGGGGCTCAGAGGGCTTGGTATAGAGATCCCATCAGTTGATCAGGCTGTGGCCTTTTTATCGGGTGGTCAAAGGCAAACTGTCGCCGTAGGTCGAGGGGTACACTTTGGCGCGAAGTTATTAATACTCGATGAACCAACAGCCGCTGTTTCAGTTCGTGAAACTGAGGCAATATTAAGCCTCATTGAAAGAGTCAGCGAAAAAGGCATATCCGTTGTTTTGGTGGCGCATAACATCTACCATGTGTACAGGGTTGCTACAAGATTTGTCGTTCTTGACCATGGAGAAAAAGTTGCAGATGTATCCAAAGATGAGGTTACTCCGGAAGATTTAATCAAGATCATAGCACCCCCGCTCAATTGATATTGAAAATTGAGTCGAGTTATCTAGTGATTCAAAGTTTGTATGCGCTTACATTACAAAATTTCTTGTGAACTGCTTATAATGGCGTGTGCAAAGCATGTGAATTTAAGCTCAAATGATATTTGCTTGTGAAGTGTGTTCTAATTATGAAAATGTATGCGATTACATCATGCTTTATCGTGAACCCTCTTAATCCCGAATAATCATTGATGACCATATATCTTGGCAAGTAATCGGGTTTTGCATCAAAGCAGCACTGTGAGAGAATAAATTATGTGGAATTATATGTAGTATGTGTAGTATGTACTGAATAAGGAGGGTTATCGTTGAAAATTCGAACGAAGGATGTTGCGAGAATTGCAAATGTGTCAACTGCTACCGTCTCCCGGGTTATAAACGGAAGCCCGAATGTTTCGGAAAAGACAAGGCAGAGAGTACTTATGGCCATTGAGTCGTTGAATTACAAACCCGATATTTTTGCAAAAAACCTCGCAAAAAAAAGATTTTATGAAATCGGAATTGGCTGTCCAGATGAAGTATTCAGGGGAATTGAAAGTTCTGAATACCAGTTTTATGTGAAGGTTTTCGAGGGTATACAGGATTACTTCTCACGCAAAAAATGCAATTATTCGATTTTTCCCTTTAGCATGCTGAACGAAAGAGATGGCGTTGAAGAAAAAGATGGCTTTTTGTTAGTAGGTGGCGGAATTTCAGAAGGGATTATAGAGAAATTTCAAGACATCGGAAAACCCTTTGTCCTTGTTGACCAATTCATCTCCGGGTATGATGTGGACTGTGTGATTTCAAATGGGTTTGATGGGGAATACAAATTGATCAAGCGCTTTTTGAAAACCGGATATAGAAAAATCATCTATATTCACAACGTTGCCAAACATTTCAGTTATGAACAAAGGATGATTGGTTATAGAAGGGCAATGCGCGAAAAGAGCTTGGAACCTGTGATATACGATTTTGCCGAAGGTCAAGACCTGAAGCTTATTCTGAAAAGGATTCTGGATGATAATAAAGAGCCCGAACTCATTGCTGTTTTTGAAGATCGCTATGCTATTGATGTTATTGAATATCTTAAAGAACTGGGGAAAAAGGTTCCTGAAGAAATTGGCGTTCTCGGTTTTGACAATATCATCTCATCAGCGAGTTGCCAACCGCCGTTAACCACTGTACATGTTCCAAAGGAAGAGATGGGTTCTTTGGCAGCAAAACGTTTGTTTGACCTTTTGAATAAGGAAGATATCAGTCCTGTACAGATTTCGTTGTTTACCAAGGTTCTTATGAGGAAAAGTGCCAAGCTTAGATAAATTCTGTGGCCTTTGGCCATCATTTTGAAAAAGGAGGGGTTTTTATGAAACGTGCGCTTATCTTTGTATTGCTTTCGCTTTTTGCGCTGTCTTCACTATTCGCTGTTCAGACTATCAAACTCGTTGCCTGGGCAGTAGGACCTGATGATCCATCAATTAACAGAAAGGTGAATCTTGAAAAAGCGGCAGAGATGCTGAACACAGTACTCGAAGCCGCTGGAGCCGATATAAGAGTTGAGGTAGAAGCTTATTTCGATTCCACTGACTGGAGTTCTTACAAGCAGAGGGCACTTATTGCTTTCCAGACGAAAGATCAACAGCTTGACATCATCACTTCTGGACACGACGACCTTGGCATGTGGGCAAAAGCAGGATATGTCAGACCAATTGATGAGTATATCCAGAAGTACTGGGATCTTGGTTTTAATGACATTTTCCCTGCGCTTTGGGAATCAACGAAATTTGGTGGAAAGATCTATGCCGTTCCTCAAGATACCGAAGCAAGGCCACTTTGGGTGAGAAAAGACAAACTCAAGGAAATGGGATACACCGAAGAAGAAATAGCTGACATGATGAACAAATTTGCCACAGGAGAATACACGCTTTATGACCTCGTAAAACTCGGTCAGGAAGCACAAAATGCCGGTGTGGTTAAATGGGGACTTTGGCACAGGCCTAAAATGGGGGTTGACTATTTCCAGCTTTTCAAATCCTTTGAAGTGCCTATTTATGATCCAGAAGCCGGAAAATTGGTCTTTGACCAGGAAGGTGCTAAGAAGGTATTCCAGTTCATTTATGACCTGACAAATACCTACAAAGTAACGCCGAAGAACTTAATAGGAACTGAGTGGAACAATGTCCATAAGAGTTTTGCAGGTCCTGAAGGTGAAGTACTCGCTCTTATGGGCGGTACGTGGAACAGAGCTGAGTGGATTAACATGTTTGGCTATTCCGATGAGGAAATTGATAACATGTTGACCTTCACATTGACACCTTCTGCTTACAAAGGGGTTCCCGGAAATACACTATCTCACCCCGTCGTTTATATGGTTACATCCAAATCCAAATACCCTGAACTTGCCACATTGTTGTTGCTCTTCGCTTCCGACCCATATTTGAACGCCAAGCACGCTGTTGAAAGCGGACATCTTGCCATCAGAAATGAAGAGCTTTCCGTACCTCTGTATGCAGCTGATGCTTTTGCTAAGAAAGCCGCTGCAATGTTGCTCCCGCAAGCGTCCTTCGTTCCTAACAATGATAGATTCAACGAATACAATAGGATAATCTTCGATGCTATGACCGGGCTTGAGTCAGGAAAAATGACACCAGATTTTGCCGTCAAATTCGCAGCACAGAGGCTGAAGCAACAGCTGAAAGACAATGTAATCATAAAATGACACATTTCTTGCCTCCACACAGGTTGTGTGGAGGCTCTTATTTTTTGAAGGAGGCCTCTGGAAATGGGTTTAAAAAAGTCAAAAGATAAAACGAAGGCTAAACACAGTAAAAAAACAATAATCTCTCTTTTGTTGTTCCTTGGTCCTGGGGTTATATTGGCTTTGATATTTTTCTTGGCACCCGTAATTTTAACAATTGCCCTGTCTTTAACTGATATGGACTACCGCTTCAATTGGGATTTTGTGGGTTTTCAAAATTTCATCGATATAGCCCATGATTTCCTCATAGGAATGGTGATAAAGAACACGTTGGTTTACGTGGGATTTACACTCGCCTTTTTCAATATTGGCCTGGCCTTGCTCTTGTCGTTATTAACTACCAGCATTTCCGAACGTTCTGGGACGTTTTTCAGGCTTATCTGGATGCTTCCAAGGCTAACCCCTTCCGTTGTTTATGGCCTATTGTGGCTATGGATATTCGACTCTACCCGCTTTGGGTTGCTCAACAGCGTTAGGGAAATGCTTTTTGGGAATGTTGAGCCTTTAGATTTTCTGTCCCAACACCCAATGGTCGTTATCATACTTGCTAACGGCTTCGTCGGTGCTTCTTTTGGTATGATTCTGTTCACTTCAGCAATCAAATCCATACCACGGGATTACCTATATGCTGCCAGTGTCGATGGCGCTGGATGGTTCTTCAAAGTTAGGAAAGTAATTCTTCCGCTTTTGAAGTGGCAAATTCTTTTCACAACGGCTTATCAAACGCTTTCACTACTTACTTCCTTTGAATATATTCTCATCATTACAGATGGTGGCCCGGTATTTTCAACGGAGGTGTGGGCGTTGTACACGTATCACAATGCTTTTGAGAATTTTAGGTTCGGGTTTGGTGCTTCATTGTCCCTCATTCTCGTGATAATAGGACTTGTTGCTTCGCTTATATACCTGAAAATCTTCAAATTTAAAGAAATGATTCAGGAGCCAAGAATAGAGGTTGATGCATGATGGAAAGTAGAGAATTCAAACTCAGCTTCTTTCAAAAACATGGTGAAAAAATTAAGAATACGATTGTAATTATCATATTGCTCGTTATAAGCCTTCCGATAATTTTGAGCTATCTCTGGCTCGTGCTCAATTCCTTCGCGTCTGAGATGAAATATGGAATAATTCCGACAAAATTCACGCTGGAACACTGGAGATTTTTGATCGAATCGGTAAAAGGATATCCAAATATATGGCAGGTAACCCTCAATACCTTTATAGTCGCCATTATGGTGATGCTTTTAGAGTTGTTCATCACGAGTTTTGCTGGTTATGCTCTTTCGAGATACAAATTTCGCGGCAGAAAGACGATGTTGCTCACAATCCTGGTGCTTCATTCTTTTCCCTCTGTCTCGCTTTTGGTGGCCGTTTATTACGTATTGAGAACGCTGAACCTTATAAACAGTTTGTGGGGGATCATTCTTCTAAAGGTAGCTCTTGAAATCCCGTGGGGAGCCTGGATTATGAAAGGCTTTTACGACCAGCTTCCCTGGGAAATCGAATGGGCAGGAACTGTGGACGGCTATTCCAGAATACAGGTGTTTTTCAAGGTGATGTTGCCGCTGGTTAGGCCGGGAATGGCCGTTACAGCCATTTTTGGGTTCCTTTCAGGCTGGAGCGAATTCATATTCATCAACACCTTTATTCTCAATCAGCAAACATGGACACTCTCAAGATACATCAAGGGAGTTATAGGCGATTTCAGGTTTGTCGATTACGGGTTGCTGACCTCCATCAGCCTCTTTTACATGATTCCCACTCTCGTGTTTTATTTCTTCGCTAACAAATATTTGTTGCAGGTTAATATAACCGGTACTAAAGGATAAGGAGTGAGACAATGGCGAGAATACTCTTGAAAAATCTCAGTAAACACTTTAAGAACGTCAAAGCAGTAGATAATATAAATCTTGAAATAAAGGATGGGGAATTCACGGTTCTTCTTGGCCCATCTGGTTGTGGGAAAACCACAACACTGCTCATGATTGCCGGGATCTACAAGCCCACAACAGGTGGGATATATTTTGACGACCAGATCATGAACAACGTTCCGCCAAAAGATAGGGGAATAGGGATGGTGTTCCAGAGCTACGCTTTATACCCGCACATGACCCTATATGACAATATTGCGTTCCCCCTTAGGGCACAGAAGATGAAAAAAGATGAAATAGACAGGCTTGTCCGGGAAGTCACAAAAAATCTCGATATTGGAAAACTGCTGGACAGGAAACCTTTCCAGATATCTGGCGGACAGCAGCAACGAGTTGCAATTGCCCGTGCTCTGGTGAAAAAACCTAAGATACTGCTCTTCGACGAGCCGCTTTCCAATCTTGATGCTGCTCTCAGGTCGTATATGAGAGCCGAAATAAAAAAGCTTCAGAACGACCTCGGCATTACAACTGTTTACGTAACCCACGACCAGCTGGAAGCGATGACTATGGCCGATCGTATCGCGGTATTTTCGATGGGTAAGATACAGCAGTACGATACCGCTGATAATATTTACAATTACCCTGCTAACGTATTTGTGGCGACCTTTGTTGGTACTCCTGCCATGAATATTCTGAATGTAGAAGTCAAGAACTACAATGGCGATTTCTATCTCCAGGACGAGGGGTTCAAATTCAAAACCTTACCTCAGAGAAAAGAAATTTTGTCAAACCTCGTTGAAAAAAAGCTAAAGCTTGGCATAAGGCCAGAGCATATAAGACTCAGCTTGAAAGAAACAGAGAATTCAATTCCTGCTGAAGTTTACGTTCTCGAGCCTCTTGGCAGGGAAGTGATCTATAACATAAAAATCGGAAACAACATTTTGAAGGTCCTCACAGAGGAACGCATGGATCTCAAACCCGGAGATCGTATTTTCATGGATTTTGACAGGAACAGATATCATCTATTTGATGCAGAAACCGGAAAAGCCATCGATATTTCGATAAGGTGATCGCATGATAAAGAGGATTGGAGTCAACATTGACACAACAAGAGTTAACGGGTCTTTGAAGCGTTTTCGCGAAGAACTGGAGTTCTTCGAAAATATAGGCTTTGATTATGTTGAACTCCCCCCTGCCGGACTCGATGTCATATACCACAGGGAGTTCAGAGCAAAGCAAGCAGAGCGCATAAGAAACATTCTGTCTGAATTTTCGTTTGGTCTCACCGTGCATTGCCCTGATCCCATTAACTTAAAAAATGAAGGTATTGATTATGAGAGGGGATTTCAGGTTCTAAAAACTACAATTGAATTTGCCGCGTACACCGGTGCAGAAATCGTTGTATACCATCTTGGAAGTTTTGAATACGGCCAGTCAACAAACCTTCATGAGCAATATCTGAAAGAAATAGGAGCTTTGAGAAAGCTTGGGGACCTGGCGGAAAAAAACGGGATAAAAATCGCTGTTGAAAACACCTCACAGGCAGTATCAGACGTTATAGGGGCTTTGAATGAAGCAAAGCACGATTCCGTTTCCCTTTTGATGGACATCGGACATCTTTATCTCTATTGCAAACAGACCGGGAAAGACTTCCTGGAAGAAATAGAGGCAGGACTTGAACATGCCGTGGAATTGCATGTCCACGATAATTTTGGCGAAGGCGAGTTCAATTATTCAAAGGAAATCATTACACATGAACCCTTTCGCTTCACTTATGGCGTTGGAGACTTGCATCTTCCTCTTGGTCAGGGAAGTATTCCATATCCAGAAATATTCAAGCTGGTCAAAGAAAAGGATTTTACTGGCATAATAACGTTGGAGATCAACAGCAAAGACCGTTTTGAAGAAGACTACATTGAATCTCTTAAAATCTTGCGTGGCATTTATCGGGAGGAGAATGTTTAGTGAAAATAACCTTTATTGGACATGTTTCAAAAGACGTCAATATCGTGATAAAAGATAAGAAAATCATCCCCGGTGGAGGAGTTTATTTCGGGAGTGTAGCTGTTGTTCAGTTGGGAGAGAAAGCAGAGGTTTTTACAAAATGTGCTAAAAAGGATTTAGAAGTATTCGCTTCAATGGAAAAAGAAGGCGTAGAAACCCATTACCTTCTTAGCTCTACCACAACGAGTATAGAAAACTACTATCCAACTCCAAACCCCGATGACAGAAGAAGCAGAATCCTATCACTTGCAGAACCTTTCAGCAAAGGGGATTTACCCGCTGAAAACAGGGAAATCATTCATGTTAACCCACTATGGCATGGAGAATTCCCCGAAGAGTTGTTGCATTTGGTGCGCCAAAACGCTGGTTTTTTGATCGGAGACGCTCAGGGATTTCTCAGAAATGTTGAAAGTGGGAAGATGGTTTACAGAGATTGGGATAAGAAAGAAAAATACCTTGAACTTTTCAACCTTTTCAAAGTAGATATCAAAGAAGCCAGAATTCTAACGGGTATTGATGATCTTAAAAAAGCTGTTCAAAAGATTCAGCAAATGGGACCTGAAATGGTAATAGGAACACAGTCTGAAAGCGTGGTTCTTTTCAACGGGAAAGAAATGTATGAAGCGCCATTTGGCAGCTGGAAGCTCGAAGGTCGAACGGGCAGGGGCGATACCTGTACAGCGGCTTTTGTTGTTGGTTATGGAAAATTTGAATTGCCCGGGGCATTGAAATATGCAGCGGAAGTAACTACCGAAAAAATGCAGTACCCAGGTCCATTTAAAAAGAAGGAACATTGATTATTATTTTTATTTCTCCCTACAAATGGGGAAATTCAAGGAGGTGTTGGGTGTGAAAAAAGCAACATTGCTACTGCTTGGCGTCCTGATTCTTGCAACCCTAGTCATTTCTGCTCCTGTGCTTCACATGTATACAGCGTTGGACGTCAACGAAGCGAAGATCTATATTGAAGCCTTTGAAAAGGCAACCGGAATTAAGGTTGACTGGGTAAGAATGTCTTCAGGTGAAGTTTTAGCACGACTTGAAGCAGAAAGAAACAACCCAAGAGCCAGTATCTGGTTTGGTGGTCCGGCTGTTGACCAGATTGCGGCAAAGAACAAAGGATTGCTCGAGCCTTATAAATCACCGAATGCGTGGAGCCTTGACCTGGCTTTCAAAGATTACGATGGATATTGGACAGGTTTCTACCTGGGCGTTATTGGCTTTGCGAGTAACACAAAGCAATTAGAAGAACTCGGCGTAGAAGCGCCAACTTCATGGCAGGATCTTCTTAAGCCAGAGTTTAAAGGAAGAATTTCCGTAGCATATCCTTACACGTCAGGTACTTCATATACAATTCTGGCTGGTCTTATTGCTCTCATGGGCGAAGATGAAGCCTTTGATTACTACAAAAAGCTCAATAAGCAGATTCATCATTACAACAAATCCGGTTCAGCCTGTGTTACGCAGGTAGGCCTTGGGGAAGTTACCGTTGGTATTGCCTTTGCTCATGACGTAATAAAGAAAGGTGTTTCAAAGGGATATCCCGTTAAACTGACTGTTCCCGAAGATGGAACTTCTTACGAAATAGGAGCTATGTCGGTTATTAAGGGTGGGCCAGAGCCTGAGCTGGCACATAAGTTTATTGATTGGATGCTAACAGCAGAAGCACAAAGTCTCATGAAAAATTGGTACAGGGTTCCTCTGAACCCGGATGCAGAAGTCGTTGAGGGTGCAGTAAAAATCACAGATGTCAACGTAATTCCTCTGGACTTTGTTTACTTTGGACAGCAGAAAGACAGGCTTATAGAAAGATGGAAGACTGAAATTCAGTATGGAGACTGATCATACTTGAACAGGCGGGGAGGTGCTCCTCCCCTCTTGTTTTATGGAGGGATTGGATGTACTTTACGAAGCAGTTGAAAAGAATTTTTAACGAACCTACATTGTTTATAACCCTGCTCGCAGTTTGGCTTTTACTCGGTGTGTTTGTCATATATCCCATTGTGATGGTCGCGATAACCAGCTTGAAAGACTATAGCGGGCATTTTTCCTGGAATACCTATAAAATGCTTTTCACAAAGGTATATTTCAGGAGACCTCTGATTAACAGTTTGAAACTCGGTGCAACAGTAGCGAGCATTGGTACTGTTGTGGGATTTATCTTCGCCTTTGCGATAACACGGGTAAACATTCCCGGAAAAAAGATATTTACCACCGTTGCAACTTTTCCGATTGTTTCTCCCCCCTTTGTAATAGCGCTGGCAGCAATTCTTCTCTTCGGTAGAAACGGTGTAATAACGCACGATATTCTGAAGGACAGCCTCAAGATAGATATTTATGGCTTTGGCGGATTGAGCCTTGTCGAGACACTTGCGTATTTTCCCACGGCTTTTTTAAGCCTTGAAGGAATATTGAGGTCCATTAATCCTGCTCTCGAAGAAGCGTCTTTGAGTATGGGATATAGCAAATGGAGAACTTTTTGGAAAGTGACATTTCCTCTCTCCATGCCCGGGATTTTTTCAGCATGGCTACTTGTGTTTGCACAATCCATGGCCGATTTTGGTAACCCAATGATCATTTCGGGTAATTACCAGGTGCTTTCCGTTGCAGCGTACCTTGAAATCACGGGATCTTTTAACCTTTCCACCGGTTCAGGGCTGGCCATATTGCTTCTCGTCCCAACTATCGTTGCATTCACGCTGCAAAAATACTGGCTTTCAAAGAAGTCATACGTTACCGTAACCGGGAAACCATCTTCGATGGGCATTTTAGAACCCAAAAAGTCTGTTAAAGCACTCTTTACTGTCATACTGCTCATCTTTACAGCAACAATACTCATGTTCTATGGGACGGTGTTCTATGGCTCCTTCACAAAACTGTGGGGAGTTAACCACACGCTTTCACTGGAAAATTACAAGTTCGTTTTTGATGTCGGACTTGAATACATAAAAGACACCATTATTTTGGCAGCTATTGCCACTCCAATTTCCGGAATCCTTGGCATGTTGATCGCTTATCTTGTCGCGCGAAAGGAATTCCCTGGAAGGAGGTTCACAGAAGCCACTTCACTTTTAACCTTTGCCATTCCTGGTACTGTGGTTGGTATAGGGTACTTGCTTTCCTTTAACAACAAACCCTTCGTATTAACGGGAACAGCGGCGATAATCATATTGATTTTCATATTCAGAAACCTTCCTGTGGGGGTACAGAATGGCGTAGCAGCGCTGGAGCAGATCGATAAATCCATTGAAGAAGCTTCGCTGGATATGGGGGCCAGCAGTGCCACAACATTCTGGAAAGTGACATTACCCCTTATAACCCCAGCCTTTTTTTCCGGGCTATTCTTCACCTTTGTTAAAAGCATGACCGCCATAAGCGCTGTGATTTTTGTGGTTTCAGGCAGCTGGAATCTCGTTACTGTAGCGATATTGGGCTCGGTCGAGAACAGTGATCTGGCACAAGCGGCGGCATATAGCTACGTTTTGATATTCATCGTGATAATTATGATGTTCTTGTTGAGAATGTTGACTTACAGATTTTCCTATGAGCGAAAGATAGCGAGGTGAAATAGATGAAGGCATTTGTCGAGTTGAAAAATATTTCAAAGCATTTCAAAGACCCTCATGGTCAGGGAATAGTGAAGGCAGTGGATGGTATATCTTTTCAGGTAAAACAGGGTGAGCTTGTGACTCTTTTGGGACCATCGGGATGTGGAAAAACAACTACCCTGAGGATAATTGGAGGCTTTGAGATTCAAAATGGAGGAGATGTTCTCATAGATGATACTGTGGTAAACAACCTTCCCCCAAATCGACGCCCCACAGCCATGGTTTTTCAAAGCTATGCGCTATTCCCACATATGAATGTCTTTGAAAACGTGTCCTATGGGCTGAAAATAAAAAATCTCACCAAAAGCGAGATAAAGAAAAAAGTGCACGACATTCTCGAAATAGTAGGTCTCTCAGGGCTTGAGAACCGCTACCCGGGGAAATTGTCCGGCGGGCAGCAACAAAGGGTTGCCCTTGCCAGAGCGATCGTGCTTGAGCCGAAATTGCTGTTGCTTGATGAACCGTTGTCCAATCTTGATGCAAAATTGAGAGAACAGATGAGAATCGAATTGAAAAAAATCCAAAAACGAGTGGGAATCACCAGTGTCTATGTAACACATGACCAGTTGGAAGCCATGACGCTTTCGGATAAAGTTGTAATTATGAAATCCGGGAAAATAGTGCAAGAAGACACACCCGCAAATATTTATCGTTTCCCTGCAAACAAATTCGTGGCTTCTTTTATTGGCAGGGCGAATTTTGTGGAAGCTACTATCACGGATGTCAAACCGCAATTTGTAAAAGTGAAGTTGGTTAATGGCAAAGAAGTAGAGGCAATAATAGCACGCAATGGATGGAAAATAGGTGAAAAGGTGCAAGTGGTTGTCAGACCCGAGAGCATTGCCATTACATCTGCGGACAAGGGTGATCTTACCGGAACAATTGAAAACAGTATATACACCGGAAACATGGTGACTTTTGAAATTTCAAGTGAGGGAACCACCTTTGAAGTGGATATGATTAATCCCTATTCAAGTGCCTTACCTTCAACAGGAGAGAAAGTAGGGTTGAAATTCGACCGAAATTCAACCACGGTGGTCAGGGTTGAGGATACACGA
>Ga0190345_1000021_pt1 | contig 37857 bp, 27 predicted proteins | sample 48721334_MG_FD_161674 | JGI IMG/M metagenome (GOLD analysis project Ga0190345, IMG submission 161674) | Hydrothermal vent microbial mat bacterial communities from Southern Trench, Guaymas Basin, Mexico - 4872-13-3-4_MG | ecosystem: Environmental > Aquatic > Marine > Hydrothermal vents >...
AAACACAATTTGCCGGATGATTGGAAATATACGAGTTTGAATTACGGGGAGTTGGTTGAGGGGATTGAGTTGTGATTGGAAGGCGACACATCGACATGTTGCCTTCGGAGCGGGTATAAATTATTTTTTAACCAAAAAAAATGAAAGCAAAACAAATTTTGAAATTTGCCTGGAACGAGTTTGTTTACGGCGGGCATTTGCCTGCTTTCGTAGCTCTGAGCATTTCTTTCTCTTCTGCTATTTTATTAGACATCCCAATCAGTTGGGATTTTTAATTTTTTTTATTTCAATAAAAATATGGTTACAAAGAAAAAAAAAGAAAAGTCTCTTCTTTCCTATTACAGTCTTTCAAAAAAAGAGGAGAAAGATTATCCAGTTATAACAAGAATTTTAAGGATGCTAACCCCAACGGAAATTGAAAAGGAAGTTAAAGAAGCTCAAAAAATAGAACTTCCAGAGGAATTACAAAGATGGATAAAAGAGTATGATAAAAAAATAAGTAAGAGGGATGGATTTACATGGAAAAAGACATTTAGGCACTCTGGTTTAGTTAATTTTTCTATTGCGTCAAAAAAGTCTCAGAAGTTTCTACAGGATACTAAGTTTTTTATGTTTATGTTTATTATTTTGTTAGATGATGTGGCTGATAGACTACAAGACAGGAGATTGTTAAATGAGGTATTAAAAATTCCTTTTGAAAAAAAATATATAGAGTTTAATAAATTAAATAAAAAAGAAAAGGAGTATTTAAAATTTACGATGAAAGTTTGGAGAAACATAGACAAAAGAATTAAAATATGTCCAAGATATAAGGAATTTAAAGAAATGTTAGAATATAATATCAGGCAAGCATTATATGGAAGAATCTACGGTTATCTTATTAATAAAAAACCATTTTTGGTAAATAAAACAGAATGCCAATCTTATTTGCCTGCTAGTGTGTGCAGCATGCAGATATTAGCTGATTTTACAATTGATTTTATGTATTCTTCTGATCTTGTTATTGAGGAATTTGGAAAAATAAGAGAGGTTGCTTGGCGAGCTCAAGAAATGACTAGAAAAGGGAATTGGATTAGTGGTTGGATGAAAGAGATAAAAGAAGGAGATTTTACTAATGGTCTTATTGCTTATGCAGTGGATGCAAATATTGTAACTCTAAGTGATTTAAAGAGAAAAGATAAAACAGGAGTTATAAATAAAATCAGAAATTCTGGAATAGAGAAAGATCTTCTGAAAGAATGGGAAGATGATTATCATAAAATTAATAAAATAAGCAGAAAAATTAGAAAAGCGAACATTAAAAAATATCTTTCTGGAATAGAAAGATTGCTTATTTTAGTTCTTATTTCTATGCATTCGGAAATATAGTATGTAGAGCTAAAAAATAAAAACTGTCTTTTTTATGATAGACATTCATTTAATAGATGAAAATTATATAGTTGTTGCTTCAATTGTTATTTTTGATCTTTGGTTGGGGTTGTGGGTTTATTTTGCTAACCGAAAATCAAGAGTCAATCAACAATTTTTTTTGTTGACTTTCTTTCTTTTGTTGTGGGCTGTATTTTGTTATGTTAAAAGCATTTCGTCTCAAGATGTAAGTTTGATATTGGTTAGAATGGCATATGGAGTGGTTGCTATTTTTTTTACTTTGTTTTATTTTTTTCTTAATAATTTTCCGAAAAAGGAAAAAAAGGATCCAATTTTGGATAAAATAATTTTAGGAACTGGTTTATTTCTTTTTCTGTTTTCTTTCAGTAATTCAATGGTTGAAAACATACAATTAGTTAATGAAAAAAATATTCCTATTTTGGGAGTGGGGAGGTTTATTTATTTGGGGCTGATATCTGTTTTAATTTTATTTATTACCATGCGGTTTTCTATAAAATATTTAAGATTTTCTAAAAAAGAAAAACTTAGGGCTCAATATTTTTTCATTGGTTTCACTATTTTTATTTTAGTAAACCTTGTTTTTAATATTGCTATTCCTCTGTTGGAGGGAAACGCCCAGTACTCTTGTATTGGTAATCATTCAGCCATTTTCTTTCTTATTCTCACCGCCTATGCCATCGCAAAACACGAACTGATGGGTATAAAAACCCTCATCACCCAAATCCTAATAGCCATAATCTCAATAATTCTTTTAGTAGATTTATTTCTGTTATCCGACGATTTAACAATGCAAATTTTAAAAGCGGGGATTCTGATAGCATTTCTTTATTTCAGCCGCGGGATGGTAGAGAGCGTGAAAAAAGAAAAAAAGGCGCGGGAAGAATTGGAGGAGACATACAAAAAAATAGACCAGTATGTTAGAGACCTTGAAAACATAAATGTGGAACTTGAAGAAAAAAACGAAGATCTTGAAGCGTTGTTGAAAGCCAGCGACGCGACGGCAGGGGTTCTTGATCCGGAAAAAATAGCGCAAAATATTGTGGACAGCATACCTGTTAATCTTGATCATCTGGGATATAAAGGCGGAATAATAGTTCTTTACAACAAAGAAAAAGAAACAGCGCATACTTACGCGATGACCGAATCGGATATTGTGAAAAAAGCCAAAAAGTTATTAAATAAGCCGTTTAAGAAATACTCGGAGCCAATTGACACGGATAATCTTGTAATCAAAACAATCAAAACAAAAGAAATGCAAGTCGGGAGCAAGTTAGAGGACTTTATAGCTCCGACGGTAAACGTGAATATATGCAAGATGATTCAGAAATTAGTTAAAGCAAAATCGTTTATTTCCATTCCTATCTTCTCCAGCGGAAGAATTGTTGGCGCGATTATTTTTGTCGGTGTAAAACCCAAGAAAGAAATTACGCAAAGAGACAAAGACATTCTTTTTGGATTTTCTTCTCATATTGGAGCGGCTATTGAGAACGCCGAACTTTACAAAAAAACAAATAGGCAAATGAAAGAGATGAAAAAACTAAATATAAGTTTAAAAAACGCGAATCAAAAATTAGAAGAACTTTTGAAAATGAAGAACGAGTTTTTGCACATTACCTCTCATCAGCTAAGAACTCCGCTGACAGCGATAAGGGGAATGATTTCTATGTGGTATGAAGGAAATTTTGATAATTTATCTAAAAGAAAAAAAAGAGAAATGCTGAAAAATATCTGTGTCAGTGCCGAGCGGCTTAACAATATTACGAACGATATGCTGGACGCTCTTGAACTTGAAGGAGGAGTTTTTAAATTCCAGTTCAAGCAGGTGTCTTTAGAGAAGATTATTAAAGAAGCAATAAACACTCTAAAATTCAATTATGATAAAAAAGGACTTTACATAAATTTTAATATGAAAAGCAAGAATATGCCTAATATTGAGGCGGAGCCGAATTATATCAGACAGATATTTTTGAATTTAATTGATAACGCGTGCAAATATACAAATAAAGGCGGAACTGATATAAGTATTAAAAAAAGCGGCAAATACGCGGAAATTATCGTGAAAGATACCGGGATAGGAGTAAGCAAAAAAGACCAGAAGAAGATTTTCCAAAAATTCACGAGAAGCAAAGAGGCGATAATAGAGAACGCGTCAGGAAGTGGATTGGGATTATTTATAGTCAAAAAAATTATTAAAGCGCACTATGGCAAGATTGAATTTTACAGCGAAGGAAAAGGAAAGGGATCAACGGTGAAAATTTATTTGCCTGTGAAGCAGGAATAATTTTTTAATATGCGGATATAACACACTCCGCTATCGCTGCGTGTGTCAGTCCAAGTTTAATTCCTGCCGACACTCGGTGTCCTTAGACACCGAGTGTCCCGCGGTGTAATTGATATGGGACACCCAGTGTCTAAGGACACTGGGTGTCAGGGAAAATTAATTCTAAAGTAACAAAGATTCTGAACCAAGTTCAGAATGACAAAACATCCAGAATGATAGAAAGCGGAAAAGCTCCAACAAATTAAATCATTTAAAAATTTTAGGAATTACGCGTTTGAGTTTGTCATCCCGAGCGGAGCTTTGGAGCGTTAGCGACAAAAAGCGGAGCCGAGGGATCTGTGAGCGGATAAAGCGCTTATTTTAAAGTATTTCTCTTAAAAGCAAATTCTTGCGTTTACAGATTCCTCCACTCGCTCCTAAAGCCTGCCCCGTACTCCGATACGGGGTCGCTCGGTCGGAATGACAGCAAACGCGTAATTTCTAAATTTATAAACCATATGCCAATGGAAAATCCGCTATTTAAACTAAAAGACAAAATAGAAAAAGAATTACGCGAGTTCTTTGACGATAAAATTAAACAAGCTAAAAAACAAGAGAAGCCGGAAGAATTTTTGGAAATGGTTAAGAATTTAAGAAAATTTACTTTAAATTCCGGAAAGCGCATTCGCCCGATTCTTTTTTATTATGGCTACCTTGTCGCGAGAGGCGAGAAAAAGGCAAGCGCTCTCAAAGTGTCAATTTCAATGGAACTTATTCATTCCTATCTTTTAATTCATGATGACATCATTGATAGAGACAACTTCAGGCGCGGCGATCTATCAATGCATTGCCGGTATGAGAAAGAATATGGAAACAAAAAATTTAATTTTAACACTTGCTCAAATGAAGGCGAACAAGCGTTCGTTCGCTTTCATTTGAACGGGAACTTTAAATCCCCTAATAATATAAAGCATTTTGGAACTTCAATGGCTATTATTACCGGAGATCTCGCGTCGTCTTTTGGTTATGAAATTCTAACTTACTCTAACTTTCCGGCTGATTTAAAAATTAAAGCCATTGAAAAACTGAACCAAATTGTTTTAAACACAATGGCAGGCGAGGCAATGGATGTGGTTTTGGCGGAATGTCGGGATGTTAACATAAATGAAGTTATTAAAATGCAAGGATATAAAACCGCGAAATATACGATTGAAGGGCCGCTTCATTTGGGAGCGATTTTGGCTGGGGCGGATGGAAAATTCCTAAAAGCGATAAGCGAATTTTCTATTCCTCTTGGAATCGCTTTTCAAATTCAAGATGACATAATCGGCGTTTTTGGAAACGAGAAAAGAATAGGGAAACCGGTGGGGGCGGATATTAAAGAAGGAAAGAAAACGCTTTTATCGGTCAAGGCCTTTGAAAGAGCCGACAAGGAGCAATTAAAAATATTGTCTGAATCATTTGGAAATAAAAATATAAATCTAAACAAAATAAACATTGTCAGGGAAATTATTAAAAAGACAGGTTCTCTTGATTATTCTTTAGAAAAAGCGAAAGAGCTGATTAAATTTTCAAAAGCGCGGCTTGAAGAGATGGAAATTTCCGAAAAGCGCAAGAAATCTTTATTAAAATTGGCGGACTTTGTTGCCGAGAGGAGGCGATAAAACGGCAAAAATTATAAAAGCGGATAAACTGTGGATAGTTTACCTGTTTTTTTATTGCGCGATTCAAGCTTAATTTTATAAAATGGCTTAAATAAGCTGAAAAATGATTTTTGGGAATTTGGGGCTGAGTGGTTTGACTATTATTATAAGTGGTGTATAATGGAAGTATAGTGTAGAAAAGTGGATGAAAGTGGGGAAGAGTTAAAATAGTAATTAAACCTTGTCGTTTTTTGCGGTAATAGCAATAAATTAACGAACATCTTATTTTCTACAAGAAATTATCGCTAATTAGGGTCTGCTGATTTTCATCTAATTTTTACAAGAAGAGATAAATTTAGAAATACTTTAAAAAAATAATTTAGCTTGTTATTTTTATATCTCGGACCGACAAACGCGCTCGGACTGACAAACGTAGCGCGGCGGAGTTTGTTATTCAGCGGATATAACACACTTCGCTATCGCTGCGTGTGTCAGTCCAAGTTTAATAATTCCAAAATCCAAATGGGGAATAACCGGAAACCCCCTCTGTCTCCCCTTTATCAGGGGGAGGACGATATTATAAGGATTAGTTAAAAAAACATCTATGTTCATCGGAGAATACAACCATAATTTAGACGAGAAAGGGCGGTTGGCTGTGCCTATTAAATTTAGGAACGATTTAAAAAAAGGAGCCGTAGTCACAAAAGGGCTGGATGGCTGTTTATTTTTGTATCCTCTGAGCGAATGGAAAGTTTTAGCCGATAAATTAAGCAAGCTGCCGATTAGCCAAGCCAACACACGGGCTTTTGCCCGCTTGATGCTGGCGGGGGCGATGGATGTTCAGGTTGACAAGCAGGGGAGAATTATTATTCCTGATTACTTAAGAAAATACGCCGGGATGAAAAAGAAAATTATTGTGAACGGATTATACAATCACTTGGAAATTTGGGATGAGAATAATTGGGAAAAGTATAAAAGAAAGACAGAAAAAGAGAGCGGGGATATAGCGGAAAAGCTAGGGGAATTAGGAGTGTAAGATATAAACTGCTATATTGTTATATTTAGGATTTACGCGTTTGAACCGCATTTCTTAAAACATATCACTTTAATAATATTTTTAAGTAAATAGTAAATAGTAAATAGTAATTGGTAATTGGTAAGTAGACATCGTTTATTTGTTTAATTACTATTTACCAATTACTTGAAATTAAGCGCGCTATATTTGTAATTTACTCCAAACGCGTAAGTTCTAATATTGCTAAATTGTTATGCATAGCGCGATAATTTGACAATTTGACAATTTAGCAATATAACAATATAGCAATGTCATATTTCCACATCCCAGTTTTATTAGAAGAAGTTGTTGAAACGATAAATCCCAAGCCGGGGGAAAATTTAGTTGACGGAACTGTCGGTGGCGGGGGGCATAGCGAGGCGATTTTGGAGAAAACATCTCCTGACGGAAAATTGTTGGGAATTGATTTAGATAACGAGGCAATAATAGAAAGCAAAAGAAAATTAGAAAAATACGCGGATAGAATAATTTTGGCAAAAGGGAATTTTATTGACTTTGTTAAATTTAAAAAAGAATATAATTTTCATCCGATTAATATATTTTTTCTGGATTTGGGAATTTCATCGCGGCAATTAAATAACGAAGCGTTGGGAATTTCATTTTTAAAAAGCGCTCCTCTTGATATGAGGATAGGCGGATATAATCATAGAACCGATGGGCGCAAAACAGCCGAACATATTATTAATAATTGGAGCGAAGATAAAATTGTGTCGGTTCTGAAAGATTACGGCGAAGAAAGATACGCTAAAAATATCGCCAGTGAAATAATAAAAGAAAGGAAGATAAAAAAGATAGTCAACACGCGGCAGTTGGTCGGCATAATTTCAAAAGCGGTTCCGGAGCGATATAAAAATCAAAGAATTCATTTTGCAACCAGAACTTTTCAGGCGTTGCGAATCGCGGTTAATAGCGAACTTGAAAATTTGAAAACAGCGCTTCCGCAAGCGTTAGAGAGTATAAAAACTGGCGGAAGGATCGCGGTAATATCTTTTCATTCGCTTGAAGACAGAATAGTCAAGCGGTTTTTCCAAAAAGAGTCAAAGGACTGCATCTGCGGTCCAGAGGCGCCGGTATGCGTTTGCGGCCACAAAAAAAGATTAGAAATTATTACCAAAAAACCGATAACTCCAAGCGAAGAAGAAATTTCAAGAAATCCGAGGGCGAGGAGCGGGAAGTTGAGAGTGGCGAGGAAGATATAAGGACTTTAGCGCTTTTTACGGTAATAACGATAAGTTAACAAACCGCCTATTTTATGCAGAAATTGATAGTAATTTATTGTAACTGGTAGTAATTGGTAGTAACTGATAGTAATTTATTGCTGTTTATAAAAAAACAACCAATTACAACCAATTACAACAAATTACTATAAGTTACTATAAATTACTACAAGTTACAACGAATTACTATAAATTACAATTAATTACCATGAATTACTATAAGTTTATCCATAAAATAAAAAGGATTATAAAAAACGCCAAAGTTTAAAAAACGCGTTAATCTAATAATGTAGCAGTATTATGGCAAAATCTTTAGTATTCAGACATTCAAGTATAAAAAGAAACAGAATCAGGATAAAAAGAAAAACTGTTTCTCGGAAAATAAAGGAAAGCAAGGCAACCCTTGGTTTTGTTGTTGTTTTTTTGGTTTGCGCGATGGGTTTTGTGTATGTGTCTGAAATAAATAATGTCGCGACTAAAGGTTATGAAATAGAAGATTATAAAAAAAGGTTGATTGAGCTTGAAAAGGAAAATCAAAGAATGATGGTTGAATTAGCCGACTTAAAGTCAATAAATCTGCTTGATGGCGAAAATAATAATTTTGTAGCTGTTGATTACAAAGATATTGCCTATATAACTTCAATTTCAGACGCGGTTGCGATGGAGTAGAATTGTAATTCATTGTAACTTGTTGTAATTGGTTGTTTTTTATAAACAGCAATAAATTACAGCTAATTACATTCTTATGAGAAAGATATCCGGAAATTTTTGCGGCAAATATAATTTTGCCTGGCGAATACATTTGCTTGTTATATTTATTGCGGTATTTTTTTTTGCGGTTCTGTTTAGAATTTTTCAAATTCAAGTTGTAAAACACAATTTCTATTCCGCTTTGGCGCAAGATCAGCATGAATTTTTTAAAAATATATTTCCGGAAAGAGGAGAAATTTTTATTAAAGACGCGTATTCAGACAGCGTTTATCCTTTAGCCGTTAACAAAGAATTAAATCTTGTCTATGCCGTTCCGATGAATATTAAAAACAAAAAAGAAACAGCAAAGAAGCTGTCTGGAATATTGGAAATGGACGAAGAGGAAATTTTTAATATTATCAACAAAAAAAATGATCCTTACGAAATTATAAAACATAAAGTTAGCGGCGAAACAGCAAACGAAATAAAAAGCGAAAATATTTCAGGGATAGCTATTGCCCCTGAAACATTCAGGTATTATCCCGCTGATTATCTGGCGGCGAATGTTGTCGGCTTTTTGGGGTATAAAGAGAATAAAAAAACCGGGCAATATGGGATAGAGGAATATTACAATAAAAAACTTGAAGGGGAAGCAGGTTTTCTTGAACTGGAAAAAGACGCCTCGGGAAAATGGATATCTCTTGGATTAAAAAACGCGCAGGATCCGCAAGATGGCGATAATATAGTACTGACCATTGATCATACTATCCAGTACATTTCAGAAAAAAAACTTAAAGAAGCCGTTGATAAATATGAAGCTGAAAGTGGGAATTTAATTGTAATGGATTCAAAAACGGGCGCGATTATCGCTATGGCGCAATATCCAAACTATAACCCGAATGAATATTTCAAAGAGGAGAATATGAGCGTTTTTTTAAATTCAAATGTCCATAATCTTTATGAGCCGGGATCTATTCAAAAGCCGATTACGATGGCTATTGGAATTGATCTTGGAAAAATCAGCCCGAATACTGTCTATATTGACGAAGGAGTTTTAAAAATTGACGGTTGGACTATTAGCAATTCTGACGGAAAAAAGAATGGCAGGCAAAATATGATTCAAGTTCTTGAAAAATCTTTAAATACTGGATCTGTGTTTATTCAGCGACAAATAGGCAAAGATGATTTTTACGGATATCTAAAAAAGTTTGGGCTTGGCGAACTTACGGGAATTGAAATTAACGGAGAAGTAAGAGGAAATCTTTCCAATCTTGAAGAAAAAAAAGACATAAATTACGCGACGGCTTCTTTCGGGCAGGGAATATCCGTTACGCCTTTGGCGATTTTGACGGCTATTTCGTCCTTTGCCAATGACGGAAAATTGATGAAGCCGTATATCGTTGATGAGTTTATCCATCCCGATGGCTCTTCGGAAAAAAATAAACCGAAACTTGTCCGCCGCGTCGTATCCGCGAAAACAGCAAATTTGATTTCGGCAATGATGGTCAGCGTCATAGACAACGGTCACGCGCAGCAGGCGAAAGTGAAGGGATATAAAATTGCGGGAAAGACGGGAACTTCTCAGATTCCGAAGAAAGACGGAAGAGGATACGAAAAAGATAAAACGATACATACTTTTGTCGGCTTTGGTCCGATTCCAGATCCTAAATTTTCAATTTTAGTTAAGTTAGACAGTCCTAAAGCGCTCTACGCGGCAAATACGACGGCTTATGTCTTTAAGGATATGGTTTTAGAACTGGTTAATTATTATAATATCCCGCCAACGAATTAGCTTTTAGGTTGTAGTTTCTTAGCTTTTTAGTCGGACTGACAAACGCAGCGCAACGGAGTTCGTTATATCCGCTGAAATAACGCTGAAATAACGCTGAAGTTGCGCTGATACTTTTCAGCGTTTCATCAGCGTATTGATCAGCGTAATATCAGCGGATATAACACACTCCACTATCGCTGCGCGTGTCATTCCAAATTTAAACAGCGGAGTTTGAATCTTGGACTGACAAACGTAGCGCAACGAAGTTTGTTATTCATCTAAGTTTGTTTTAATCGCTTTTTCAAACCCTTCCTATCCTCCCCCAACCTCCCTCAGTCCCCCCCCTTTTGTCAGGGGGGAGGGGAGGAATAATAGGAAAAAATCAGCAGACTCTAAATACGCTACTTTCCAAGTTTGATCTACAAAATTTTAAAGACCAAATCCAGGAACGCTTATTTTAACTGAGTTTTTAACGCAACACTAGTGAATAGTATAGTATCATAGTATATACTATGATACTATACTATACAGGACTTACACGCTTGCCTGTCATTCTGACCGAGCGACTCCGTATTGAAGTACGAGGCAGACTCTCAGATCCGCTTTTTGTCGCTAACGCTCCAAAGCTCCGCTCGGGATGATAAACTCAAACGCGTAATTCCTAAACTTAACATTTAAACAACGGGGATTTAAGTGATTTGTTTATATGCTTAAATGATAATATGCGATTCATAATCATAAAAATTATAGACATCTTGTCTAAAAAAATACTGGCGAAGTATAAGCCGGCGGTTATTGGCATTACGGGAAGCGTTGGAAAGAGCAGCGCCAAAAAAGCGATTTGCGAGGTGTTAAAAAGCAAGCATAAAATAGCGTACAGCAAAAATCGCCACAGAACGGACATAGGAATTCCTTTGGCGATTATTGGCGCTGAAAGCGGCGGACGGTCGGTTTTAAAATGGGCTAAAATTATTTTGTTGGCGTTCAAAATGATAATTAAAAAAACGGAATATCCTGAGATATTAATTTTAGAAATGGGAGTTGATCGACCACGTGATATGGAAAAAATGCTTAAAATCGTCAAGCCGAATATTGGAATTTTAACCGGCATCGGAAAGTTTCCTCCGCATCTAAAGTACTTCAAAAACGCAAAGCAAATCGCAAAAGAAAAAAGTATGCTTATAAAATCCCTTAAAAAGAAAGATGTTGCGATACTGAATTACGATGACGAATTTATAAAAAGTTTATCAGAAAATATAAGAGCCGAAGCGATAACATACGGATTTGGCGATAACTCTATTGTGAAAGCGGAGGAAATATTTTTAGGAGACAGAAAATGGAAAATAGAGAGCGGTTCGGCGGGGATGAGTTTTAAAATTTCTTATCAAGGAACGACTGTTCCATTTCGGCTTCTTTTTGCTTTAGGTCGGGGACATATTTACGCAGCTTTAGCGGCTATTTCCGTCGGCATTCATTTTGGATATAATTTAGTTGAAATGTCCGAAACACTTTCCAGTTACAGGCCGCTTCCGGGAAGAATGAACCTCATTAATGGAATAAATAATTCATTGATAATTGACGATACTTTTAATTCTAATCCAAGCTCGGCGGCGTCAGCTCTGGAAACTTTAGGAAAACTTGATTCTGTAAGAAAGATAGCGGTTTTGGGCGATATGCTTGAACTCGGAGAATATTGTGATGCGGGACACAAAGAAATAGGAAAGCTTGTTTTCAAGTCAGCCGATTTACTTTTTACATATGGAAGGAGAAGTGAAATTGTTTCTAAACAAGCGGGAAACAGCGGAATGAAAAAAAATCAAATTTTTCATTTTGACAATCTTGACGATTTAATCAGGTTGTTAAATAATACAATCAAAACTGATGATGCTATTTTGATTAAAGGATCAAGAACGACGCATATGGAAAAAGTTGTCAGGGAAATTATGGCGGAGCCGAAAATGGCGAGCAAGCTGCTCGTAAAGTGATTAAGAAATATTATTGGATATTAGAAATTGAATATTAATTTGATATTTGATATTTTAATATACTGATCTTGTAAAATAGTTTAAATTATGATAGATTAAATTAGTCAAAGGTTCATAAAGTCCGTAAAGTTGAAAGTTTGTAAAATGTCGCCGACTTTTGACTTTATGGACTTTTTGACTTTATGGACTAAATGAACTACTCTGCCGCCTTCGTCTAGTGGTTAGGACATCAGGTTCTCATCCTGGCAACAGGGGTTCGATTCCCCTAGGCGGTACCATTATAATTGGACCCTGCTGATTTTCTCCAATTATTTCTCTCTTTTCTCCCCCCCCCTGATAAGGGGGGGGCTGGGGGGGGTTGAGAGAAGTTAGACTCTTCCCTCTTGAAGAGAAGTTAGAGATGGTAAGTTTATGAATGCTTATTTTTTCTCTAATAACTTATAGTAAATCTTCTCGTATTCCGTAGTCATTTTCTCAACGGAAAATTTTTCTTCAGTTAATCTTCTGCAATCATACCGATCAATCTGATCAATGTTATGGATAGCTTTTACCGCTTCATTAATATTCTTAACAATAAATCCTGTTTTTCCATTTTGAATAATTTCAGACACTGACCCTCTATTATTGGCAATAACTGGTGTGCCGCAAGCCAAAGCTTCTATCATAACTAAACCAAAAGGTTCTTCCCATTGAATAAGACCTAAAAGGACCGCGGCGTTTCTAAGCAGTTTTACTTTATCGCGATGGTCAACTTCGCCGATGAATTTAATTAACTTGCCATCTATGAGAGGTTTAATTTTTTTATGGAAATATTCTTTATCCGTCAAATCAACTTTAGCTGCCATAATTAAAGGAATTTTAGCTTTCTTGGCTGCCTGAATAGCTTGGAGAGGTCCTTTTTCCGGGGACATTCTGCCTAAAAATGCCGCATATTTCCCTTTTTTAGAATTAAAAGTGAATTTATCTACATGGATACCATGATAAATAGTGTTGACGAAATTAAGTCGAGGCATTGGCTGACGCTGATTATTACTGATGCTAACATAATTTTTATAATTTTTATTGGGAATCGTGTTATAAACAAACTGCTGGTAATCAGTGTCTAAAGGACCGTGAAGAGTAGTAACTACCGGAACTGAATTTAACAAGGAGATAAACGGCAGAAAACGCCAATCAATATGATTATGAATAATATCAAATTTATGCTGTTGTAGAAAATTAATTGCTTGAGCTACTTCTATAAGTTTAACCGCGTCTCGTTTTAACGAATTGGCGCCGATGTCTGCGTCTGTACGAACTGCTTTTTTGAAAATAGGGATTAGCCGCGCTTTAGTGATAGAATCACCGCTAGCCAGCAGTGTTACCTGATGTCCCCGTTTAATTAATTCTTCGGTAAGATTAGAAACGACTAGTTCTATCCCGCCGTATTTGGGCGGAGGCACCCGTTCTTCAGAAGGCGCAATCTGGGCTAAGCGTAATTTTTTACGCATAAATTGACTTAATAATTAGACAGGGCGACTCTGACAGAATATTTATCCCGTTTTTTTGACAAAGTTGCCGTGAGGTGGCATGATATTGCTATTGTCTTTTATTCGCCATAGAAGGCGCATGCCTGCCTTTTCTTAAAAGACACTTTTATAGGATACCACATTAAAAACATTTGCGCAATTGTTTCGCGCCTTGACTTGTCACTATTTAAAAAGGATCTTAGAAATAAATAAAATGAAACAAATAAGTTTCTCTTTTGCGAAAAAGATTAGATAATGGCAGTGAGAAGTTGCTTCGTATCTCTGGATGGTAAATGGTTGATAATTTTTAAAAACATTGCAATTTACTTTTTATAAATATATAATAAAAACAGCTTAAAAAATAACGCAAAATTATGGAAAAAAATAATAATTCACCGCTTAGAAAATATCAGGAATATTGGGATGTTGTTGAAGAATCGTTAAACGAAGGCGTTTCTTCCGGGTATAAAATCGCGGTTATTGAAACGGAGAAAATATTGCAAATGGCGCTGAACGACAGAAAATTTCCCGGCAAAAATATCGCTGAACAGATTAAAAACGCGGAAATAGTTCTCAAAAATCCCGAGAAATTAAACTACTCGCGCGCGATGTATAACAAAATAGTGAATGAACCGGACTTTGACATTTCTTTTGAGGATGTCAAAGAAATAGAGTCGGGATATTATATGGCCATTTCAGACATTACAAAAATGAAATCAAAAGACATTGATTTTAAAGAGAGAATTAATTTGCTTCTGCAGAAGTATTTTTACGGTTTTCCGCGTAAAATAAAAAGAGGAGCGCTTTTAATCTTTTTGTTTTTCTTGGCGATTTTTCTTTCCACGGAAACATCAACGGGTCGTTTGGTATTTGAAATGCTATCCGGCTTTTCAAAATTCATTTTTTATAAAATCATTCCAGGAATACTGGTTGTAGTTGTGGTTGGAATTATTATTGTTGGAGGATTGTATTATTGGAAAAAAAGTAAAAAGAATACAAGAATACAGAGATAGAAGGATACAAGGATACAAGATACAATAACCAAACAAAATCCAATAATCAATAATTAAATTCCAAGTTGTTTGATTATTGAAATTTGATGTTTGATTATTTTTTTGATTATTGTATCTCGTATCCTTGTATCTTACCTATAAATTCATCAAAAATATTTATTTATGAAATTTACCCATCTCCACACTCACAGCCACTACAGCTTGCTTGACGGTCTTGCGAAAATAGACAACCTGCTTGATCGCGCGGGAGAGCTTGGGATGGATTCGCTGGCTTTAACGGATCACGGCGTTATGTATGGTGTGGTGGAATTTTACCAGAAAGCAAAAGCAAGAAATATCAAACCAATTATCGGAATGGAAGCATATGTCGCTAAAAATTCCAGGCGCGATAGAAATCCCGGGATAGATGACAAAAGAAATCATTTGCTTTTGCTGGCAAAAAATAATCTTGGCTATAAAAATTTGATTAAACTTACTACCTTATCCCATCTTGAGGGATTTTATTATAAGCCGAGAGTAGATAAAGAAATTTTGAAAAAATATTCAGAAGGAATTATCGCGACTTCCGCCTGTATGGCCGGTGAAATTCCCAGAGCCGTTCTTGCCGGTAAATCAGATAAAGCGGAAAAAATAATCGGGGAGTTTCAGGAAATATTCGGCAAGGAAAATTTTTATCTGGAACTTGAAGATCATTCGGGTTTAAGAGGACAGGATGAGGTTAACGGCGCTCTTATAAAATTATCCCAAAAAACGGGCGCGCCGCTGATTGCCGCCAATGACATTCATTATATCAACAAAGAAGACGACAAGGCGCAGGATATTTTATTGTGTATTCAGATGAATAAAACAGTGAATGATAAAAATAGGTTATCTATGATTGGCGAGGATTATTCAATGAAAAGCTCGGAAACAATGATTGAACATTTTAAACATATTCCGGAGGCGATAGACAATACGCAGAAAATAGTTTCCGAATGCAATGTGGAATTGGAGCTTGGCAAAATTTTGTTGCCGCATTTTGATGTTCCAGATAATTTATCTTCCGGCGACTATTTGAAAAAATTATGTTTAGATGGGATTGCCAAAAGGTACGGAAAAACAAACGAGGCGATTGAAAAAAGATTAAAATTTGAGCTTGATACTATCAATCAGATGGGATTTGCCTCTTACTTTCTTATCACGCAGGATTTTGTCAACTGGGCAAAAAGCCGAAATATTGTTGTTGGTCCTGGAAGAGGATCGGCCGCCGGTTCAATAGTTTCTTATTTAATAGGAATCACGGATGTTGATCCACTGAAATATGAACTTCTTTTTGAAAGATTTTTAAATCCGGACCGAATCAGTATGCCCGATATAGATTTGGATTTTGCCGACCATCGCCGCGATGAAGTCATAAAATATGTCGCGCAGAAATATGGCGATGACCATGTCGCGCAAATTATAACTTTCGGAACAATGGCGGCGCGCGCCGCTATTCGGGATACCGGCCGAGCATTGGGATTGCCGTATTCTTTTTGCGACAAAATTGCTAAAGCAATTCCAATGTTCACCAAACTTCCAGATGCTCTTAAAAATGTCCAAGAATTTAAAGATATCTATAATGGCGATCCAACCGCGAAAAATTTGATTGACAACGCGCTTAAACTGGAAGGGGTCGCGCGCCATAGTTCAACCCACGCTTGCGGAGTTGTTATCAGTAAGGAAGAAATTGACAATTATACACCGCGCCAGTATCCGCCACAGGATACATCAACAATTGTAACGCAGTATGAAATGCATAACATTGAAGATCTTGGACTTCTGAAAATGGACTTCCTGGGATTAAAAAATCTAACCATTATTGAGAACGCTCTTAAGATAATTTCAAAAACAAAAGAAGATAAAATAGATTTTAATAAAATTTCGCTTGCCGATCAGAAAACTTTAAAATTATTTCAAGAGGGAAAAACAACCGGCGTTTTTCAGTTTGAATCCAGCGGAATGAAAAGATATTTGAAAAAATTAAAACCGACTGATTTTGAGGATATTGTCGCTATGGCGGCAATGTACCGTCCCGGTCCGCTCAATTCTGGAATGGTTGACGAGTTTATAGACCGCAAGCATGGCAGAAAAAAAATTACCTACAAGCATCCGATTATGGAAAACGCTCTGAAAAATACCTATGGAGTTATTATTTATCAGGAGCAGGTGATGCAATTGTCAAAAGATATGGCGGGGTTTACCGGCGGGCAGGCGGACACTTTGCGGAAAGCGATGGGCAAGAAAATCGCCGAGCTGATGGCGAAAATGAAAAAAGAATTTATTGAAGGATGCTTGAAAAATAATTTGGACCAGAAACTTGCCGAAGAAACTTTTTCTGATATGGAAAAATTTGCCGAATATGGGTTTAACAGATCGCATGCGGTTTGCTACGCGCTGATTGGCTATCAAACAGCATACTTAAAAGCGCGTTATCCAGCGGAATTTATGGCGTCTCTTCTTACTTCTGACCGTGAGAATATAGACAGAATTGCGATTGAAGTTGATGAATGTCGCCAGATGGGAATTGAGGTCCTGCCGCCGGATGTTAACAAGAGTTTTGTTGATTTTGGAGTCGTGAGTGAAAACGGAAAAGACGAAATCAGATTTGGATTGGCGGCTATCAAAAATGTCGGACGGAATATTGTGGAAATTATAGTTGAAGAAAGAAAGGCGAACGGAAAGTTTTCCAGCATTGAGGACTTTGTTCTGCGAGTGGAGTCAAAAGATTTGAATAAAAAATCAATAGAGAGTTTAATCAAGGCGGGAGCGCTTGATAGTTTGGGAGAAAGAAATGAGTTGCTTGCGAATGTGGAAAGAATTTTAATTTTTGCTAAAGAACATCAAAAGGCGAAAAGCAACGGGCAGTTTAGCTTATTTGAATCCTCTGAATCTTCGGATAATAGCGTAAATAAACTGCGGCTGATCACGGTTGAGCCGGCGAATAAAACGGAAAAAATGGCTTGGGAAAAAGAACTACTCGGGCTTTATGTAAGCGATCATCCGCTTAAGGAATACTCTGTTTATTTGAGGAATAATTCAAAAGGCATAAGCGAAATAATAAGCGATGATGTAAATCAAATTATAACTATCGGGGGAATTATAACGAAAATCCAAAAGGCAATCACTCGCGCGGGGCAATCTATGGTTTTTGCGAATCTGGAAGATTTAAGCGGCAAAATTGAAATTTTGGTTTTTCCAAAATTATTGGAAAGCGATTCTGAAATTTGGAAAGAAGGCAATGTTGTTTTTGTGAAAGGAAAAGTGAGCGATAAGGATGGTGTGTTTAAATTATTGGCGGAGAGCATTAAGAAAATAGATTTAGGCGAAGCGAAGAATTATAACTCCTCTTTAACCCCCCCTAACCCCCCCTTGTCAGAGGGGGGATCTTCTAACCCTCCTTTGTCAGAGGGGGGATTCCCTAACCCTCCTTGTCAGAGGGGGGAACAAACTAACCCCTCCTTCTCAAGAAAGGAACAAATTAATTTCTCCTTGTCGGAAAAGGATAAGGAGAAAAATAAAAAATCTGTCAACATAACTGTTCCCAATACTGACACCAAGAATATTTTAATGAAATTATCTGATTTATTAAATTCAGCCAATATTGGAAATTGCGAAGTTTATATTTCCGTGCTGTCCGCGGAAGGCAACTATAAAAAAATTAAGACGAGCAGGGATATTGAATATGATGAAGAGATTTTAGGGAAGATTAGAGAGACGGTAGGAGAGGGAGCTGTTGAAATAAAATAAAAAACAAAGGAGATTTCTACAGCTCTTTAGCGCGCGGTTTGCGAAGTTTTAATCTCGTAAGATAAAGAAAGTTCATTAGGATAAATCCTAACAAACCCTCAGCTAAAGCTGGGTAGAATAATATTTCACTCGCTCCTAAAGCCTGCTCCGTACTCCGATACGGGGTCGCTCGGTCGGAATGACAGCAAACGCGTAATTTCTAAATAAGATTTAAGAAAGTAGTAAAAGTTTATCGTAGCAGTGGATTCTTGCTTCCGCAAGAATGACATTTTATAATTTCTAACTTCAAAAATATGTGCGGGATTACTGGATATATTGGAAAAAATGGCGCAGCGAGTTTTTTGTTGAGCGCTTTGAAAAGATTGGAGTACCGTGGGTATGATTCCGCTGGGATGGTTGTTTTGGATGAAAATAAAATTTTAAACTGCGTGAAATCAGACGGTAAAATCAGCGCGTTGGAAGAAAAATTGAAAAATAAAAATGTGAGCGGGCATCTTGGTATAGCGCATACCAGATGGGCAACGCATGGCAGCCCTTCGGAAGCGAACGCGCATCCGCATGGTGATTGCAAAAATAATATTTATGTTGTCCATAATGGCATTATTGAAAATTATAAAATCTTAAAAGAAAAATTGATCAAAACGGGGCATAAATTCAAATCTGAGACCGACACGGAAGTGATAGCGCATCTGATAGAAGATAATTTCAATGGAAACCTTGAAGACGCTGTTTTTAACGCTTTAAAGCAAATAAAAGGCGCTTACGCGATAGCGGTAATTTGCAAAGATGATCCAGAAAAAATTATCATAGCGAAAAAAAGCAGTCCGCTTGTCGCGGGTATTGGAAAAAATGAATATTTCTTAGCTTCCGATTCTTCCGCCATTGTCGGTTACACTGACAAAATAATCTATCTTGACGATGACGAGCTGGGAATTATTAAAAACGGCGGCTATAAAATCATTTCTATGATTAACAAAAACTTAATAAATAAAAATTACTCAAAAATAGAACTTGATGCCGCTGAAATACAAAAAGGCGGCTATGATTATTTTATGCTGAAGGAAATATTTGAAGGACCGGAAGTTATTAAAAATTCAACAAGAGGCAGAATAATTCCGAATGAGGGGTTGGTAAAATTAGGCGGTTTGGAAGTTCTTGACCAAAACAAGCTCAGAGAGATAAAGAAAATAATTATTATTGCCTGCGGGACCGCGAATTACGCCGGACTGGTCGGCGAATATATGCTTGAGGAATACGCCGGCATTCCTGTTGAAGTTGAACTCGGTTCGGAATTTAGGTATCGTAAACCGATTATAAATTCAGAAACAGCCGTGATCGCCATTAGCCAGTCGGGAGAAACAGCCGATACAATAGCTTCTCTGACGGAAGCAAAAAGAAAAGGAGCTTTGGTTTTGGGGATTGTCAATACAGTCGGAAGTACAATTGCCAGAGAAACAGATGCCGGAGTTTACAATCATGCCGGACCGGAAATAGCGGTTGCTTCAACGAAAGCGTTTATTTCACAAGTGATTGTCCTAGCGCTGTTTACCGTTTATTTTGGAAGAATGAGAGAAATGTCTTTTATAATGGGAAAACGCATCACCGAAGAAATTAAAAAACTCCCCACATTGATAGAGGAAGTTCTGAAAAATGACACTTTAATAAAAAGCTTGGCTAAAAAATATTCAAAATACAAAGATTTTCTTTTTCTTGGCAGAAAATATAATTATCCGATTGCTGGCGAAGGAGCTCTAAAATTAAAGGAGGTTGCTCCTTACATCCATGCCGAAGGATACGCCGGCGGAGAAATGAAGCATGGTTCGATTGCCATGATTGACGAAAACTTTCCTTCAGTTTTTATTGTCCCCAGCGACAGCGTCTACGAAAAAATGTGGAGTAATATGGAGGAGGTAAAAGCGAGAAATGGAAAAATTATCGCGATTGCGACAAAGGACAATAAAGAAATAAAAAACATCGCCGACGATGTGATTTATATCCCAAAAACGCTTGAAATGCTCACGCCGATTTTAACTGTGATTCCTCTTTATCTTTTTGCCGCTTATATGGGGATAGAGCTTGGCTGCGATATTGACAAGCCAAGGAATTTGGCGAAAAGCGTGACAGTGGAATAGGGACAAACAAAACTATCTGTTAAAATTTCGAGACCTTAAATATTTTAACAACAAGTAAAATATCAAATATCAAAGTCCAAATACCAAACCAATTTCAAATGTCAAATTTCAAAATTGGTATTTGGTATTTGGTATTGAATTAACATTTGGAATTTGATATTTGATATTAATCAATATTGAATTTATCTATTTTTCCCTCTTTATCTCCGCTCCCAAATTTCTTAGCCGTTCCTCAATTCTTTCATACCCCCGATCAACCTGTTCTACTTTTTCAATGGTACTTTGTCCTTCAGCAAGAAGAGCGGCGATTATCAATGTTGCTCCAGCGCGTAAGTCAAAACTGGTGATAGTTTGTCCATAGAGCGGAGTTGGTCCCGTAATCAGCGCGCGATGGGGATCGCAAATAATCGCGTTGGCTCCCATTTTATTGAGCTCATTAATATAGGCAAATCGCCCTTCGTACATTGTGTCGTGAATAAGCGTTGTTCCTTTCGCCTGCGTGGCAAGGACGGCAAGAGGCGCCTGCAGATCTGTTGGAATTCCGGGGTAGATTCTGGTTTCTATTTTGTTAATAGCGTTCAGGTTTGGTGTCGGCTTGATTATGATTTTATTAGTTTCTGTTTCAAAATTTACTCCAATTTCTTTCAGTTTTTCCAAAACCAAATCAAGTTCGCGCAAATTTACATTGTTAATTTCCACATTTCCTTTTGTTGCTGCCGCGACAATAGCAAAAGTTCCCGCTTCAATTGGATCTGGGATTATTTTGTGTCGCGCTCCGCGCAATTTTTTTACGCCTTCTATTTGAATTGTATGGATTCCGAGTCCTTTGATTTTTGCGCCCATTTTAATTAAAAATCTTGCTAAATCCTGAACATGCGGCTCAATAGCGGCAATTTTTATGGTTGTTGTTCCTTTAGCAAGTGTCGCCGCCATTATTAAATTTTCTGTGGCTGTTACGGAAAATTCTTTAAGTACGACAGTTTTTCCAATAAGTTGATCAGCTTCAAAATAGTAAAAATTCTCATCTTGCGTGATTTTAGCGCCGATTGCTTCCAGTGCGTCAAAATGAACTCCAATCGGCCGCGCGCCAATGATGCATCCACCAGGATGTTTGATTTTAAATTTTTTAAATCTGGCGAGCAAACTTCCAATCAGCAAGATTGAAGATCTCATTTTTCCAACTATAGCAAAATCCATTTTTTCCGGATCAACATTGTCTCCCGCTTTAATTTTCAATTGCCGCTTTCCAACCCATTCTGTTTCAACACCCATGCTTTTTAAAATATCTATCATTTTCAGAACATCGGTAATTAAGGAAATGTTATCTATAATGCATTCTTCTTTTGTTAAAAGACAGGCGGAGAGAATCGGCGTTGCGGCGTTTTTTGAGCCCATTACATCTATTTTTCCCTCCAGCGGTCTCCCGCCATTAATGATGAATTTTTGCATAATTTTTTCCATTATTGTTAATTGTGATTTAATGGTATAATATATTTAAAACATTGGCAAGATTGTTAAATTTAGAAATTACGCGTTTGCTGTCATTCCGACCGAGCGACAATAGGAGCGAGTGGAGGAATCTGTAAACACAAGATTTGCTTTTAATAGAAATGCTTTAAAATAAGTGCTTTATCCGCTCACAGATCCCTCAGCTCCGCTTTTTGTCGCTAACGCTCCAAAGCTCCGCTCGGGATGACAAACTCAAATGCGTAATTCCTAAAATTGTCAAATTGTTAAATTGCTGTATTGTTATGCATAGCACGATAATATAGCGATATGCATAACAATTTGACAATACAACAATATAACAATTTAATTTCATGAAAATACTTCTCACCGGCGGAGGAACAGCTGGGCATCTGATGCCTCTTTTGGCGGTTGTTTCTGAATTGAAAAAACTTAGCGCGGAGAAGAAAATAGGAAAATTAGAGTTCTTGCTTCTTAGTTCGGACAGTGAATTTAATAAAAGTATTTCCGATGCTGGAATTCAAATTAAGACAATAAAAGCGGGAAAGCTGCGTCGTTATTTTTCATTGGAGAATTTAATTGATGTTTTTAAAATACCAATTGGCATAATCCAGTCGCTGTATTATGTATATAAATTCAAGCCGGATATTGTTTTTAGCAAGGGCGGTTTTGCGAGTATCCCGCCTGTTGCCGCCACTTGGATTTTAAAAGTTCCAATTATTACTCATGAATCGGATATTATTCCCGGTCTGGCAAATAAAGTTATTGCTCGCTTCTCATCTAAAATTCTTATCTCGTTTTCTGATACAGAGAAATATTTTAAGAAAAATAAAGTTATCTTAACAGGTAATCCCGTTAGAAGCGATATTATTGAAGGCAGCCGAAAAAACGCCCTGAAATTTTTTAAATTGTCTTCTAATGTTCCAACTATTCTGATTTTCGGCGGCAGTCAGGGAGCGCAGAAAATAAATGAAATGGTATTGGAAATTTTACCGAACTTAATAGAAAGATGCCAAGTAATTCACCAATGCGGAATTAAAAATTACAGTAAAATAAAAAACGATATTGAAAAAATAAATATTCTGTCCCGTCGCAGTTTCTCCGCAGAGGACTGCGACGAAAAGGCGCGCGAATCGCTGCGGTCCTCTGCGGAGAGAATGCAGCGGGGCGAAAACTTTCCGAAGGCGAACAAACATTTGTTCGCCTTCGGAAAGTTTGCCGAAAGATATAAACTTTATCCTTATTTAAATAAAGAAATGAGAGACGCTTACGCGGCTGCCGATATAGTCGTGAGCCGCGCCGGGGCAAATAGCATTTCGGAAATTGCCGCTTTAAGAAAACCAAATATTCTTATTCCTCTCTCAACTTCCGCGGGCAGTCACCAGTTTAAAAACGCGGAATTTTTTGCCGAAAAAGGCGCTTCTCTTCTGATTGATGAAACTGTTTCGGATTCTAAAAATTTATTAAATTGTATTTTTGAAATATTGTCTAACAAAGATATTCAAGACAAAATGAAACGCGCGCTTCAGAAATTAGCGCCGCAAAATTCCGCGCGCCGGGTTGCGGAGGAAGTAATAAAAGTTGTTAAAGTTTGATAAATAAGATCTGTTGATTTTTTCTAATTATCCCTCTTCTCCCCCCTGACAAGGGGAGCTGGGGGGTTTTCGGTTATTCCCCATTTGGATTTTGGAATTATTAAACTTGGACTGACACACGCAGCGGTAGAAGTTACGCTGGTATCTTTCAGCGTTTCAGCGTAATGTCAGCGTTTTGATCAGCGTAATGTCAGCGGATATAACAAACTCCGCTGCGCTGCGTTTGTCAGTCCGAGCGCGTTTGTCAGTCCGAGATATAAGAATAACAAGCTGAATTATTTTTTTAATATTTTCTGAATTTATTTTTTTTATGATTATTAGATGAAAATCAGCAGACCCTAAATAGCTTTTATTAAAACGCGCTCCTAATCTTTCTCAAAAGGGGGATAGTAAAATTAATCCTAACTAAAATTATGCAAGCCCCGTTAAAAATTTTAAATAACGAGGTGTCTAAAAAAATATTATGAATCAAAAATTTCTAACAAGACAAGCTGTAATCCTTGCCGCGGGAAAGTCAACCAGAACTTATCCCTTGACGCTTACAAAACCAAAGCCGCTTTTGAAAGTGGCGGGTAGGACAATTATTGAACACAATTTGGAGCAGCTTACTGGAATAGTTGACGAGGTTTATATTGTCGTTGGATATAAAGCGGAAATGATCAAAGAATTTGTTGGCAGTAAATTTAAGGGATTAAATATTAAATATGTTGTTCAGGAAGAACCGCTTGGCAATGCCGACGCTTTAATGAAAGTTGAAAAGCATATTAAAGGAAAATTTATTCTAATGTTTGGCGATGATCTATACAGTAAAAAAGATATTAAAAAATTATTGAAATATGATAACGCTATTTTAGCGCAAAAAGTTGAAAGCCCCGAGCAGTTTGGCGTTTTGAAAATTAAAGACGGCGTTTTTGCAGAAGTTGTTGAGAAGCCGAAATTTTTTATTTCTGACTTGGTCAACATAGGATGCTTTTCATTTACAAAAGATATTTTTGCCGTTTTGAAAAAGATTAAATTATCAAAAAGGAATGAATACGAATTAACCGACGCCTATAATTTGCTTGCCAAAGAAAAGAAAATAAAAGTTATCGCCGTGAAAGATTATTGGCTGCCGGTAACTTTTCCATGGAGCTTGCTTGAAGCGAATGAATATTCACTGAAAAATCATTTTAAAGAAAATCCCCCTAATTTTCCCATATCAAGTATGAAACAAGCTCTTTTACAAGGAGGGAAAAGAAATCCTCTCTGTCCCCCTTTTACAAAGGAGGAAGAAAAAATAGAAAGAGGAGTTCAAATCAGGGGAAAGTTGGCAATTGGTTCTGGAACGGTGATAAAATCAGGCGTTTACATAGAGGGAAATGTAAAAATAGGGAAAAATTGCGTTATTGGACCTAATTGTTATTTAAGAGGAGCAATAACTATAGGAGATGGCTGCCACATTGGGCAAGCGGTGGAAATTAAAAATTCAATTATTGGCGATGGCGTTAATGTTGCTCATTTGTCTTATGTCGGCGATTCAATTATTGGCGATAATGTGAATATTGCCGCTGGAAATATAACCGCCAATTTAAGATTTGACGGAAAAAATATTAAGTTGCCGGTTAATGGAAATATTCAAGATACAGGGAGAAAAAAACTCGGAGTTATCATTGGCGATAATTGTAAAACGGGAATCAATGTGTCATTTTATCCAGGAGTAAAAATCAATCCCAATTCTTGGATATTGCCGGGCGAGATTGTAAAAAAAGATATAAACTAAATGGTACCATTTTAAACTTACAATCCAACTTGTCATTTCAATGCGGAACGGAGCAAAGTCCTAATCTTCATTGGGATAAACTCCGTGGAGTGAGAAATCTTTATTTATTTATTACACTTTTATGTTGCATTCTCCGGTAGACGAAATTAAATCAAAATTAGGAGTGGAAGAGGTAATTTCAAGTTATCTTCAGCTGCAAAGAGCGGGAAGGAATTTGAAGGCGAAATGCCCGTTTCACAACGAAAAAACTCCTTCATTCATAGTAAATCCAGAACGGCAAATCTGGCATTGTTTCGGGTGCGGAGAAGGCGGGGACATTTTTACATTTGTGATGAAAATAGAAGGATTGGAATTTCGCGGCGCGCTGAAATTGCTTGCCGAAAGAGCGGGGGTAAAACTTGAAAATGCAAGTTACAGCGATAGCGGTAAGAAAAGCAGATTATTTGAAATTGTTGAAGTTTCCAGAAAATTTTATGAAGAATGTATTAAGATAAAAACAGGGAAAAAAGCGTCTGAATATTTAGAAAAGAGAGGCCTTTCAAAAAATACGATAGAGAAATTTCAGCTTGGCTACGCGCCGAAGTCATGGGAATTGCTAAGCAAGTTTTTAAAAAACAAGGGTTATAAAGAAAGCGAAATTTTTGCCGCGGGAATGACCGTAAAAAAAGATCGCGGCGGATATTATGACCGATTCCGCGGGAGAATAATGTTTCCGATTAACAATATTAGCGGACAGACAGTTGGATTCAGTTCCCGCGTAATGCCGGGCGATGACGAGAGTCAAGCGAAATATATTAACACTCCCGAGACCGTTATTTATAACAAAAGCGGAATTTTATATGGCTTGGACAAAGCGAAAATCGCTATCAGGAAAAATGATTTGTGCGTGATGGTGGAGGGAAATATGGATGTCATCGCATCATTTCAAGCGGGGGTTGAAAATGTAGTCGCTGTTTCGGGAACCGCGCTGACTTCTGGTCAACTAAGAATTATAAAAAGATACACAAATAATATCGCGTTTTCCTTTGATCTGGATTCTGCCGGAATTAAAGCGGCAAACAGAGGAATAGAGCTGGCCTTGCAGGAAGGGATGAATGTGAGTATTATTACGGTTCCGGAAGGAAAAGATCCTGCTGACTGTGTCAAAAATAATCCAGAACTATGGATGAACGCCGTTAAGAATCCAAAACAAATTATGGAATTCTATTTTGAAAGCGTGTTTGCAAAATATAACCCTGATGAAATTGAAGATAAAAAAAAGATTGCCGGTGAGCTTTTGGAAATTATTTCTAAAATTTCAAACAGAATTGAGCAAGCGCATTATCTGCAAATTTTATCCGAGAAATTAAATGTTGAAGAGAAAGTTCTTGCCGAAAATTTAAAAGATATCAAAAACAGCAAGAGCAATTTTCAAAATAGAAAAAGCGGTAATATAGAAAATACCCAAAGAGCGGGCGCTGAAAACAGGGAACTGCGCCTTCAAGAAAAACTCTTAGGGTTTATCATTAATTATCCGGGACTCTTTAAAGAAAATTTTTCCGAAGTTGAAGAACTGTTTTCTAACGAAAAGCTGAAAAAAATTTACGGCTTAATTAAAAACATCTATTTAAAAGGGAGTGAATTAAATGAAAAGTCATTGAATAAATTAAAAGAAATGTTGTCATTAAATAATTCCTTCTCTGATTTAGAGGAGGATGGGGAGGGTATAGAAGATATAAACAGAAATGAACAAAATGAATTGTTTTATCTCTGGAATAAAACCTCTTTTGAAGTTGAAACAGAAATGGAGAACTCGGACAGTGATATGTATAAAGAAGCATCTTTATGCCTGGCGAATTTGAAGAAAATAAAACTTCAGAAAGAATTAAAAAAATTAGAGAGAGACATCAAAATCGCCGATAAAAAAAATGATCGTGAAAGTCAGGAGTTGTTGATGAAAGAGTTTAATAGATGTATGAAGGAGTTGGGGAAGTTGGAGGAGTAGTTTGTAAAGTTTGTAAAGCCGTAGAATAGAAAATAGAAATTTGATTATTTTTTGAAGTGAAGAAATAAAACAAAAAAATAAAGAATAACCTCTTTTCTACGATCGTAGAAAAGAGGTTATAAACGATTATTTTTTAAAAGCGGCAATAAATGTTGAAATTAAACCAATAAATATGCCAAGATCTCAAAAACCTTCTTTTAAAACAATTTATTTAATAGAAATATTTATAGTTTTATTAATGGTCCTCGGGATTATTCCGCAGGAGTTTTCTTGTTTGATCCTTGTTTTGCTTGCCGCAAGTTTTGTGAAATTAAATATATTAGATTCTTTAAAACTGTTCATTCTCTCAATTCCATTCTTTGCCGCTTTGCCAGCAAACCAGTTTTCCGACTCAATGAGCATTTGGCGGATTTTAATTTTAATTTTAGTTTTGAAGGCGGGATGGGAGAAATATAAAAAAATTCGCAATGCAAATTTTAATGAAGGCGACATTCGCGAATGTCGCCTTTTGGACGCAAATTGGCTTAAAATGCTATTTAATAAAAAATGGTTTACAAACGGGCTCCACAGTTCTACGGAGACTATGGAGTCAGCGAAACACACCCTCAAAAATTTTCCTAATCCTCTTTGCGAAAGAGGGAATTTTCAAAAGGGGAGTTATTATAAACTATTTTTACTAACAGTCCTCTTTTTCATAATAGCCGTTATTTCTTTAATAACAGCTCAGGATGTCGGCGCGGGAGTGAAGAAAATATTATTTTTATTAAATATCTTTTTGCTCTTTCCGATTGTAATTTTCGCGATTAGAAATAAAAGAGATCTGATAGAAATTATGAAATTTGTTTTTTATTCTTCCGCAATAATAGTTTTCATTGGATACATTCAGTTTTTGTCAACTTTTTTTATTCCGCTTTTTAAATTTTGGCAGTTTTGGGCGCAAGATGTAATTAGAGTTTTTTATGGACAGAATTTAAGCAATCTGTTAACTTTCAGCAACACCTGGTTTTCTTATTACGACATTCTTCCGCCGACATTGCGAATGTTTTCCGTAATGCCTGATTCGCATTCTTTTGCGATGCTTGCCATAATTTCAACGCCGGTTATTTTAACGCTTATTTTTTATTGTGAAAATAAAGATTTTAAAAAGAAAAAATATCTATCTATCGCGCTGATCGCTTTTATTTTAGCGGTATTTTTTTCCGGTTCGCGAGGAGCTTGGGTAAGCGGTGTTTTTGCGTTGCTTACGGCAATTTACTTGTTTTTGTCTTCGGAAAAAATCAAAGACGATAATAAAAAATTTAAGATTATTAAATTCAAAGATTTAATTTCTTTCAATTTAAATTATTTAAGAATCAGAATTCAACATTTATATCGCGATATATTTAATTTACTTCCAGTTAAACTGAAAATAAGTTTAAGTCCAAATTATGAAATCCTAAAGGATAAATTCCTTTCTTATCATTTTTCAAAATTAATAATTTGCTTTGTTTTACTATTCTTTATTTTAATGCCGGTTTCCAGCGCTATTCTAAAACAAAATCAAGAAATTCAGCTGATGCGGAGCAACATACAATTGAGCGGCGAAGAAAGGGAAAAACTAAATATGTTTGAAAGGGCGCTTTCAATTTCCGATTTTTCGGAAACATCAAACAAAGGACGTTTTCAGATTTGGGCGGAGACGATAACTTCAGTAAAAGATAATTTGTTTTTTGGGATTGGGTTTGGGAATTTTCCTCTGATTCTCGGCGAGAATATATCGGCTTTGAAAAAAGGATCTTCGGCGCACTGTATTTATCTTGATATAATGGCGGAAACGGGAATTTTTGGATTAGCTTTATTTTTGCTGCTTCTTTTGGAAATATTGCGAACTTCTTATAATTTATTTTTTAAGTTGAAAACAGATTATCTGAAAATATTCGCTGGCGCGTTTTTTGTGTATTTCGCATGGATTTGCGCTTACGGACTTTTTGATGTCGTGATTTTTAATGACAAAGTTTTAATGTTTACGGTTATATTAACTGGAATGCTGTATTCAATAAATCATAAATCATAAATCATAAATTAAGGTTTACAAAAACATTATTCCTGATTCATAATTCATAATTCATAATTCTTTTGTTCCTATTTACATAATGCTTAAAAAATGTAAGAATGAAGTGTAAAGCGTTAAGTACTTTAATTTTTTGACTATGGTTTATTATCCTCCTGAAAAGCGGTTTGATTTAGATAGAATAATGAAGCAAGATATTAATCTTTCCAATTCTGAACATTCGGAAAAAGAAGAAAAGAAAAAATTATCGCTAAGAAAAACAGTGGTTATTTTGGGAATGCTTATTTTAATAGCGATTGTTTCTGGAGGATATTTTATATACAAGGCAAGTTCAACTTTTGATCAGGTTACCGGAGAGCGAAATTCTATTATGAAAAGCATTATAATGATGTTGCCGCTTAGCGATAATTTTTTTCAAATACTTCCTGTTGAGGGAAATGAGGGCTCCGTGATGGATCGGCTTAAAAATAATAAATTGGACAGATTAAATATTTTGTTGCTGGGAATAAGGGGAGTTAATGATCCGAACGGCGGGCTTTTAACGGATACGATAATGATTATGAGTGTTAAGCCGCGAACGGGAGAAGTCACGCTGATTTCAATTCCGAGAGACCTTTATGTTGAAATGCCGAATCATAATTATAAAAATAAAATAAACGAAGCATACGCGCTGGGAATGAGAGATGGCAAGGATTGGAAAGAGGGATTGAAATATAGCAAGCAAGTAGTCGCGGATATTACGGGGCTTGATATCCACTATGCCGCGAGTGTTGACTTTAAAGCGTTTAAAGAAATAATAGACACGCTTGGCGGAATTACGATAACTTTAGACAAGCCGTTCTCGGAAACAAATCAGTTTGCGGAAGGGATAATTGAGCTTCCCGCCGGCAGACAGATTATAGACGGGAACACCGCGTTGCTTTTTGTCAGGGCAAGATTCAGTTCCAGCGATTTTGACAGAGCGAGGCGGCAACAGCAAGTTCTTTTGGCGATTAAAGAAAAAGCGTTCAGTTTGGGAGTTTTGTCCAATCCTCTAAAAATAATATCTATTCTTAATTCTATCGGAAACCATGTCCGAACCGACGCCGAGCTTTGGGAAATTCAGGAGCTTGCCGTGATGTCAAAGAGATTGGATACTTCAAATGTAAAAAGAAAAGTTTTTAGCACGGGAAAAGACGGGTTGCTTTATGCTTCAAGAGATAATAAAGGTTCCTATATCCTTTTGCCGGAGGGGGATAATTTTGACAAAATTCGGGAAGTTTGCGGAGGGATATTTGAGGAGTAACAAATAGCAAATAAAGAAATTAACGCTCTTGACTTGATTTAAGGTTTTGTGTATTATGACAATATAATAAGAATAAACTCAAATGGCCCAAAGGGCTGTTTTAAAAATCGGGGATTTCGTAAAATAAATAAAAATTATAATCCAATAAAATGAGTGTTGTAAAAAACATAAAACAATATATCATTGAAGTAAAATCAGAAGCAAAGAAAGTAAGTTGGCCAAGCAAAAAAACAGCTATTAAGGATTCGTTTATAGTTGTAGCTGTCAGTTTGGCTACCGCCGCGTTTTTAGGCGGAATTGATTATTTGCTATCGTATTTAATAGATAAATTTGTTGTCTAACAATGTAATTTTAAATTTATGCCAAAACAAACAATTGATTTTGGGAGAAATTGGTATGTCTTGCATACTTATTCGGGATACGAAGATAATGTTTGCCGAAATTTAAAACAGAGAATTGAATCAATGGGAATGGAAGACAAAATATTTAATGTGATGGTTCCCAAAGAAAAGAAGATAAAAATTAAAAACGGGAAAAGAAAAATTGTGGAGGAAAGAATTTTTCACGGCTATGTTTTGGTTGAAATGATTGTTACTGATGATTCGTGGTATGTTGTCAGAAACACGCCGAATGTAACGGGATTTGTCGGATCAGGGACAACCCCGACTCCGATTTCAGAAGAGGAGATAAATTTGCTGAAAAAGAGAATGGGCATTAAAGAGCCAAAGTATAAAATTGATGTTTTGGTTGGAGATGTCGTAAAAGTTACCGATGGGCCATTTAACGGCTTTGACGGAAAAGTTGACGGAATTGATGAGGAAAAAGGAAAGATTAAAGTTCTCGTCCAAATGTTCGGCCGCGAAACGCCGCTGGAACTGGACTTTTTGCAGATTAAGAAGATATAGCGGTAAATTTAAAACAGGACCGGAAATATTCACAAGAGTTTAGTCGCAAGTTAAGAATTGAGAATCGTCCTTTCTCTGATAAGAGGGAGACAGAGGGAGTTTTGAAAACGGATAAAATTATAATCGTAAAAGAAAATTAGAAGATGTTTCAATTCTTTGTTTTAAAATTACAATTCTATGCTTTTTTAAAATTCTCCTAACTCTCTTTAATAAAAGGGGAACTCCCAACTTCCCCTTGTCAGAGGAGGGACTGCAATTGAAATTTCTCGCCATAAATTATAAAAATTAACATAATCCTAATATGAAAAAAGTTGAAAAAATAGTAAAACTTCAAATTCCGGCAGGAAAGGCGAATCCCGCGCCGCCGATTGGTCCGGCTTTGGGACAGGCGGGAATTAACATTCAGGAATTCTGCACTCGCTTTAACAACGAATCAAAAGATAAAGGCGGAGATATTATTCCCGTGGAGATTTCGGTTTACGAAGATAAATCATACACCTTTGTAATGAAAACCCCTCCTGCCGCGGAGCTTTTAAAAAAGGCGGCTGGAATTAAGAAGGGCTCAAAGGAACCGCAAAAAGATAAGGTTGGAAAAATTACAAAGAAACAGCTTCAGGAAATCGCGGAGTTAAAAATGGAAGATTTAACCGCCAATGATATTGAAGGAGCAATGAAAATTATCGCGGGAACGGCGAGGCAGATGGGGATAGAAATAAAAGGGTAAATTTTAATTTTGTGCTGTGAATAAGACAGAAGACAAAATAAATGAACTTATAAAGATATATAGGCATAGTCCAGAGCACTTGTCTGTAATGATAGAAGAAAAAAGGGGAAGGATAAAAAATGACGAACGAATGAAATTTGAACAGAGGTTAATACAGTATGATTTAAAAATTTTGGAAAAAGCGCTAGAAGAAATAAAATTATTAGCACTTGAGGAATTGGTTGTTAAAATAATTCCAATTGTGATAAGTTTGTACTTCGTTGTCTTTGAAGCGTCTCATATAAAACAGAGTGTTGCAAACATAGAAGATATTTATTCATTTGCTGTTGTGTATATTAAAAGTGTTATTATCTTTTTTGTATTTCCGATAGCTTACATTGAAAAAATTATCAATTATTTTTTAAGGATTGAAACAGTATTTCTTCCAGTTAATTTTTTTTATAAGATAATGTACTGGGCAACGGGAATATTGTTAGTCATTAAATTATTTGAGAGCATAGGATAAATCAGATTAATTATTAATTATGTGGGAGCGTTATAATAAACTAATGCGTTTAGACCACAGAAAGGAAAAAAATATGAAAAGATCAAAACGATATAAGAGCGTAAAAGAAAAAATTGACAAAAGTAAAGTTTACAGCATTGATGAAGCGGTGGATTTTTTAATTGAAAACGCCAAAGTGAAGTTTGACGAAAGCGTTGAGGTTCATTTGAGGACTAATATTGATCCAAAACAGGCGGATCAATTGATTAGAGGTTCAGTTGTTCTTCCGCATGGAATTGGAAAAGAAAAAAAAGTTGCCGTGTTTGCCGAGGGCGATAAGGCGGCGGAAGCGAAAGAAGCAGGCGCTGATTTGATTGGCGGAGAAGATTTGGTTGGAAAAATAAAGCAAGCAAAACAAACTGACTTTGATGTCTCTGTTGCTACTCCTGAGATGATGAAAAAATTGGCAGGTATTGCCAAAATTCTCGGACCAAAAGGGTTAATGCCTTCTCCAAAAACCGACACTGTTACAATAGATATTAAAAAAGCCGTTGAACAGCTTAAGAAAGGAAAAATAAATTTCAAAAACGACGATTCGGGAAATGTCCATCAAATGATTGGAAAAGTTTCTTTTGGCAAAGATAAGCTAAAAGAAAACATCACGGCTTATGTTCAAGCGATCAGAGATGCCAGACCAAGCGGAGTGAAAGGGGAGTTTATCAAAAATGTTGTGGCGACCTCCACGATGGGAGTTGGAATTAAGATTGGGTTGTAAGGGTTATTATTTTTTTAAGTTGTAACCTGTCATATTCTGAACTTGTTTCAGAATCTTTCGTATTTATAGTAGCCCTATTTTAAATTCATCCTTTTTGTCATCTCGAAGGAGGTACGACTAAGAGATCTTTGAGTTAAGGAAATATAACTGTTCTGTCTATATGGTAATGTTAAGAGATTTCTCACTCCACTGCGCTTTGCTCCGTTTCGTATCGAAATGACAAAAAAGATTGTTGGTGTAAACGAATTATTTTTCAAACAAAAAAAAAGAAGCCCGCGGTGCTCGTTGGTACTTGTTGTCCATTGAGTCCACTGACGGCTGGTTATTCAGTTTCTAGCAAGTGGATAGATCCCATCCTATCCACAGATAGGACAGATAGGATTGCATACCTTTTGGGAATCAATAAAGCTATTCCTCTGTTCCATTTTATAAAATCCCATTCTTGGATATCCTTGTGATTTCCAAGAAATTTTACCAAGTGAGGAAGCACTCCTTCAATACTTGGACGGTTTTTCTCAATTTCCTCAATAGTGATATTCTCAAAAATAAGAATCACATGAGGAATTTTATTGTTCGGCAAAAAAATTATTTTTTTGCCTGTTGGGTAAACTCGTGTGTCCGTTTCTATCCCTCTGTTTTTTTTAGTCTATGCGACAAGAAACTTTATCACATTTTTAAAATCCTGTCAACCCTATGTCTCAAATATCCCAAAACAAAATAGGCGCTTTTCCTTCGCAGTATATAAAAAAAATGTTTGCGAGCGGGGAAATAGTAAACGCTGATGAAAATAATATCCAGCCGGCGGGTGTTGATTTGAGTGTTTCAAAAGAAGGGTATCGGATGAGAGGCGCGTTTTTGCCGAGGAAGAATGAGAGCGTTAGGGAAATTATCAAGGAAGAATCTTTGTATAAAATAGGTTTAAACAATCCCTTGGAAAAAAACGGAATATATTTAATCAAACTTAACGAAAGCTTAAACTTGCCGGAAAATATATTCGCGTTTTCTTCGTCAAAAAGTTCCGTGGGGAGAATTGATCTGCAGACAAGATTGATCGTTGACAATTATTCAAGGTTTGATAGCGTTCCCGCCGGCTACAAAGGCGAGTTGTGGCTTCAGGTTATTCCGAAGTCGTTTTTAATAAAGCTTAATTTTAAAGATAAACTGAATCAGATTAGGTTTTTTAACGGCGAGGCAAAAATTAATTGCCGGGAAATAGAAGAAATTTATTCAGAGCAAAAACTTCTTTTTGACGAAAATTTGAATCTCGCGCGTTCTGATGAAAAAGTATCAAAAGATGGCAGCGGAAGCATTGTGATGAATATAAATTTAAATGGGAAAAAAAGCGGTGGAATAATCGGCTATAAAAATTTATTGGTTGACTGCGTTTTGGACTTTTCAAAAAAAAACTATTATAATCCAGACGATTTTTTTGAACCGATTTATTCCCCGCAAAACGGCAAATTAATTTTAGAAAAAGAATCTTTCTACATTTTTTCTACGAAAGAATACATTAGAGTTCCCGGCAATCTTGCTTCGGAAATGATCGCTTATGACATCTACAACGGAGAATTCAGAAGCCATTACGCCGGGTTTTTTGATCCGGGGTTTGGCTATGGCAAAAATGGCGAGGTGAAAGGCAGGCAGGCGGTTTTGGAAATCAGATCTTATGAAAATAATTTTATTTTCCGGGACGGTCAGCCGATTTGCCGAATGAATTTTGAAAAACTGATTGAACCAGCCGATTTTGTCTACGGCGAAGAAATTGGTTCCCATTATGCCGATCAATCGGGACCGAAATTAAGCAAGCATTTTAAGGGCTGATTTTGTTGGCATAGCATAAAAGAAGAAGGCGGTATTCGCGAATACCGCCTTCTTCTTTTATGCTCTTAATTTTTTTATTGTTTTGTGATAGAATAGAAATAGTAAAAAGTTATAAAGTTTTTTAAATACAAATGAAAAAAAATAAAACAAAAGGAAAATTAATTGTTATAGACGGAATAGACGGAGCGGGCAAGGCGACGCAAGCCAAATTGCTAATAAAACGACTTAGAAAATCCAGGTACAAAACGGCGACTTTGGATTTTCCGCAGTACTACAATAATTTTTTTGGAAAATTGATTGGCAGATTTCAAAATAATGAATTCGGGAACGCTCCAAAAATAAATCCATATCTCGCGTCAATTTTATATGCTGCCGATCGATGGGAAACTAAGAAAAAGATAGAAAAGTGGATAGAGGATGGAAGAATAGTGTTGTTAGATAGATATTCCTCTTCAAATCAAATTCATCAAGGAGGCAAAATTTCAAATCCAAAAGAAAGAAAAAAGTTCTTGAAATGGCTAGAAGAGATGGAATTTAACATTTTTAAAATTCCGAAACCGGACGCAGTTATTTTTCTTAATGTCCCATATAAAATTTCTAAAAAGCTATTAACTAAAAAAGTTTCCAGAAATTATATTAAAAACGCAAAAAACGATAAGGTTGAAAAAAGCCGCGCTTATCAAGAGTCATCTTATCGGCAGTCATTAAATTTAGTTAAAAAACATAATAATTGGATAGAGATAAATTGTGTAAAAAACAGTACATTATTAAACCCTGAAGAAATAAGCGATTTGATTTGGAATAGGGTTGAAAAATTTTTATTTACCTAATGTTTTATGATATGAACACCGAATCAATTATAGAAAGCTTGTTGTTTATTTCAGGAGAGCCGATGAGTTTTAAGAAAATGGCGAAATTAATTTCAATCAACGAGGGCGAGTTGAAATTGTTGGCGGGCATTCTCGCCAAGAAATACAGAGACGAAAATAGGGGACTGAGAATTCTAATCAAAGGCGACAAAGCGCAAATGGTTACTTCCGGCGAAAATAGCGAAGTCGTTGATAAATTTTTGAAAGCCGATATAGAAGGCGGACTGAGCAGAGCGGCTTCCGAAGTTGTTTCTATTGTCGCTTACAGAGGTCCTATTGCCAGATCGGAAATTGAAGAAATAAGGGGAGTGAATTGCAGTTTTACTCTGCGGCACTTGATGATTAGAGGGCTTATTGAAAGGATAAATAGCCCAAAAGACGCGAGAGCTTATCTGTATAAAATATCGTTTGATTTTCTGAAAAAACTTGGCGTTGAAAGCGTTGAAGAATTACCGAAATATGATGAATTAAGCAAGAAAGAAATCAATATATGATTATAAAAAAGAAAAAGAGCGTTATAAATAAAATATTCTCTTTCAAGCTGTTTATGGCAGCTGGTATTTTTATTATAATTTTTTTGGGTTTGAATTTAGGAAAAGAATTTTACAGAAAATATCAAATTCAGAAGGAAATAGATTCTCTCAAAGAGGATATAGATTCTCTTGAAAAAAATAATTATAAAATGTCGCAACTGATTGAATATTGTAAAACGGATGTGTATAAGGAAACTGAGATAAGAAAAAGATTAGGCGTAAAAAAAGAAGGAGAAAGTGTTGTTATGATAAAATCAAACTCCGCGGATTCAGAATTAGGTAAAATTGAAGAAGTTGACAACAACGAAAATTTGCCTAATTATAGGAAGTGGTGGAATTATTTTTTCGCTAGCAAGTAGTAATTTAATGTATAGGAATTTCGATATATGCCGTTTCGGGACACCCAGTGTCTACAGACACTAGGTGTCAAGTAAATTTATCAAGTAATTAGTATTAAGCACATTTTTTAAGTTGTAACATAGTGACATTATTATAGGATCTGCTGATTTTCATCTATTTTTTATAAAAAAATAAATTCAGAAAATATTAAAAAAATAATTTAGCTTGTTTTAGTCAATCCTACTCGGAAATTCTCCTAACCCTCCCGTATCAGGTACGGAACATGCTCTTTTTCAAAGGAGGAATAATTGGAGAAAATCAGCAGACCCTATGTAAATAAATTGCTGATGAAAAATTGCGACCAAGATACAAGGATACAAGGATACAAACATCAAAAAATAATCAAATATAGGGTCGCTCGGTCAGAATGACAGCAAACGCGCAAGTCCTATAATAAACAAAAGACAAGTCATCATCATTCAATCTCCCGCGGGTATAGTATATCGGTATTATGTGTCCTTCCCAAGGATAAGAGACGGGTTCGACTCCCGTTACCCGCTCAAGAATTGATTTTTACCGTAGGGTCTGCTGATTTTCTCCAATTATTCCTCCCTCCCTCCTGACAAGGGGGGATTAAGGGGGTTGGGGAGGATAGGAGGGGTTTGAAAAAGCGACTAAAACAAGCTAAATTATTTTTTAAAGCATTTCTGAATTTATTTCTTTTTATAAAAAATAGATGAAAATCAGCAGACCCTACCGCAACACACTTCTAACTTTTCTCAAGAAAGAAATTCGGCAGGACTATTTCTTTTCTTT
>Ga0190345_1000022_pt1 | contig 37736 bp, 21 predicted proteins | sample 48721334_MG_FD_161674 | JGI IMG/M metagenome (GOLD analysis project Ga0190345, IMG submission 161674) | Hydrothermal vent microbial mat bacterial communities from Southern Trench, Guaymas Basin, Mexico - 4872-13-3-4_MG | ecosystem: Environmental > Aquatic > Marine > Hydrothermal vents >...
GGGCGGGGCACCAATCAAACGAGATACCGTATGTCGTTCCATATATTCGGACATATCAAAGCGGACCAGTTCTATGCCCATAATACGCGCCAATTGGCGCGTCACTTCGGTTTTGCCAACCCCAGTCGGCCCGGCAAACAGGTAAGAACCAATGGGTTTCTCAGGGCTGCCTAAGCCAGAGCGCGACATTTTAATCGCCACTGCCAAGGTTTCAATCGCCTCATCTTGGCCGTAAACCACCATTTTCAAATCACGCTCAAGATTTCTCAACGTTTCTTTGTCAGAAACGGAAACATTTTTCGGTGGAATGCGGGCAATTTTGGCAACGATATCTTCAATATCGTTAACCTCAAGGAGATTTTTGCGTTCTGAGGTGGATTGTAAACGTTGACTCGCACCGGCTTCATCAATCACATCAATCGCTTTGTCGGGTAAATGTCTATCATTGATGTAACGAGCGGATAATTCCGCAGCCGCCCGTAAGGCCTGTGGCGCATATTTAAGTTCGTGATGTTCTTCAAAACGCGATGAAAGTCCATGTAGGATTTGGACGGCCTCCTCAACGGACGGTTCAGGAACATCAATTTTTTGGAAGCGGCGCGACAAAGCCCGATCTTTTTCAAAAATGCCGCGATATTCCTGATAAGTCGTTGAACCGATACATCTAATTTCACCAGCGGCCAACATCGGTTTCAGCAAATTAGAGGCATCCATCGCACTGCCTGAAGCGGCCCCAGCGCCAATAATGGTATGGATTTCATCAATAAACAAAATCGCGCCCGTTTGTTTACCCAATTCGACTAAAACGGCTTTAAGGCGTTTTTCAAAATCGCCGCGATATCGGGTGCCAGCCAGCAACGTGCCCATGTCTAGGGCATACATAACACTGTTTACCAAAATGTCGGGGACTTTTTTCTCGGTAATCAATTTGGCTAAGCCCTCGGCCAAAGCCGTTTTTCCCACACCCGCTTCACCCACCAATAGCGGATTATTTTTGCGCCGTCGGCATAATATTTGCATCATGCGCTCTATTTCGTGTTGTCGCCCAATCAATGGATCTATTTTGCCCGCCTTCGCTTGTTCATTCAGATTGACGGTAAAGACTTCCAAAGGATTTTTAGTGGGGGCCGACTCGCCATCTTGTTCATCTTCTTGCGAGCCCGAAAAATCAGGATTGCCATTGTCAATTTTGGAAATACCATGAGAAATATAATTGACCACATCAAGGCGGGAGACCTCTTGCTTTTCGAGAAAGTACACGGCTTGTGACTCTCGTTCTCCGAAAATAGCGACTAACACATTCGCGCCAGTGACTTCCCTTTTACCCGAAGATTGCACATGAAAGACGGCCCGTTGCAGCACCCGTTGAAAACCGAGAGTAGGTTGCGTATCCCGTTGATCTCTTTTGGACAATTTAGGGGTAGTTTCTTCCAAAAAACGAGACAAGTCTCTTTTAAGTCTGTCCATATTCACAGCACAAGCGTGCAAGACTCGGACGGCATCCTTATTACCTACCAGCGCCAGTAAGAGATGTTCCACTGTCATAAACTCATGACGCTTTTGACGTGCCGCCTGAAAGGCGGTATTCAGGGTCAATTCAAGTTCTTTACTTAACATGTTCAAGACCTCTTTTTGTGGGTAATTGGTAATCGGTAATTGGTAATCAGTAATTGGTAATTGGTAATTACAGCCCTTCGCCATTGGGGAGTACCAAATTAAATGTTTACCCAATCGATTTTTGATTTAGGACCATGTCAATCCGTCAATAAAAATTATTGGGTATAATTCAAATAGTTAATTAGGTTAGGCCCGTTTTTGACGCGAAAATCATTAAAAATTCTCACAAGGGTATATTATTTTTTGGGAGGCCCCTACTGGGGTGGTGAAAGTCTCGTTGTTTGGTAGCCACGATTGATCCCTGTGCCTTTACTTATGCAAGTAATTGAATTACAAAGTGTTTAATCCTTTCATCCCAAATCCTTTCATCCCAAATTCGTGGGCCATAGAAGGCCATTTTCACCACAAAAAGCGCCTACCCATTACCCATTACCCATTACCAATTGACTCATGCTTTTTCCATCATACACAGGAGAGGATGCTGATTTTCACGGGCGTAGCTATTAACTTGAGCCACTTTCGTTTCTGCAATTTCACGGGTATAAGTACCGCAAATGCCTTTGCCCTTGATATGCACTTGTAACATCACACGGGTGGCTAATTCCCTATTCATACCAAAAAATATTTCTAAGACCTGAACAACAAAATCCATGGGCGTGTAATCATCGTTCAAGAGTACCACTTTATATAGCGGTGGGCGCTTGAGCTTCGGTTTCGCTTCTTGAACAACTACATCATCATCATACGTCGTGTCGGGGAACTGTGCCATAGCTCTTTCACCACATCTCAATTTTAATAAAATTTTCCGGATTTTCTCTCATGGAACGTTAAGAAAAAAATGTCTAAGGTTATAATGTTATCTCATTTATGACAATCCTTTGAACAGATTTTCAGACACCGTGCCAAACTTGAGTTTGGCAAATTGGAGCGCCAAACTGGAGTTTGGCAAAGCGCTATAGCCATTACTCCGTTTATACTTTGCACGGCTATAGATTTTCAGAAGCAGCCAACTGAAAGCGAAAGTCCCCTAAAGGGGACTAAATAATTATCTGAAAATCTATAAAAACTGAAACTGATCTCGCTTAAACTTTGAACCTTTCGTTCTTCGCTACGCGAGATCACTAACGCCTATCCCAACACCCTCTCAAGAGGAACTTGCCACGGTTTGACTCACATCGATAGAGGGGTGTGTAAGAATTCCAAATCTTCAATTTTGTGCAGTCTAACCGACTCAGGAACGGTGTGGTATCACAATTGGTAATTGGTCATTGGTCATTGGATTCTGTATTGTTTTGGTTCATGCATCCAAAAACCCTCTAAAAACCAACAAGTTTCTGAGTCCTTAAGCCTATACTTTGCGCGGCTAAAAACCGGACTATACCAATGAAAATGAAAAATGAAAAATGTTAATGTAAACGACTCATTTTATAAATAGACTTAGCCTCGTCATAAATTGAGCTTTTTACACACCCCTAAATCCCCGCTTTGAGGGGACTTGCGTCGGATTTATTCACATCGATAGAAGGGTGAGGGGGTGTGTTTACAAAAGCTCAAATTATTCCGGCGCAAAGTCTAGTTTTTTCATTTTCACGGTTTTAAAGTACGTTCCCTATAACCTTGTGAGTGTACAAGTCCCCTTTAGAATAGTCCAACTATTAGCCTTATGCTAATGGCTGGAGTTAAAGGCAGTAGCCTCACCCCATTCTCGGAATGGGGTTTTTGAAAAAAAACTTTTGCCGAGGCAAAAGTTTCTTCAAAACTTATTAGATGAACCAATTACCAATTACCAATTACCATAAGGATTGGCTCGTACCAACCTCAATCTAATATATAAAAGTTTGATGTGTAAAAGGAGAGATTTCAAGTATGGAAGTCCCACCGGGCCCAGAAAAATGGCCTTCAGCCAGTTTATTACGTTTATTTATCGTCTTATGTTATGAGAGTTTATTATTATTTTCAGTGCTATTTTTGGCGGCCGCGTTAGCCTATCCGGTGACAGACGGACAAGTGAGTTTGCCCTATCAAATTTATTTATTGACAGTCGGTTTTCTTTACTTTGCGTGGCCGTGGTTACACGGCGGACAAACGCTAGGGATGAAAGCGTGGCGGGTTCAATTAGTGTCTCGCGATGGCGAACCACTCACTTGGCAGCAAGCCTTGCTGCGTTTTTCAATGGCTATCGTGTCATGGTTAGCGTTGGGGATGGGATTTTTTTGGGCCCTTGTGGACAAACAGCGACGGACTTGGCATGATTGGGCTTCAAATACGCGCATGGTTTTACGGCCTAAGCCTTCCAAAAGAAAATAAGTAATGTGCCTAGAGTTTTTCAGATAAAAATTTTTGGAGTTGAAAACTGAAGAATCATGGCACTAAAAACGTTTCTTAACTTAATGGCATTGCCCCCTACCTGGGGTGGTGAAAATCAAGTTCCGATGGAGCTATAAGTTGATCCCACTTTTGTTCCTCTTGTGAAAATAACTCATAAAAGACAATTATTTAAATATCTTAACCACCTCACCCCCTACTCCCTCAAGGGGACTACAGGGGGGGGCCAAACCGATGCCAGATTCGGGTACCCATTACCCATTATCCACTTCACTGTTCATCTCTCAACCCAAAGAAATGTTCAATTTTGTTGAGAATTTGTAAGTAAGGGGCTTTTGTCTCAGTTTCAACATCATCCTCAACATGCATTTGAGATTGTGTTGCTTGATGTCGCTGAGTCAACACTTTACTCACCCGCTCGGAAACTTCCGGTTGTTGTTCTATTAGAGGCGCAATATCGGCCTGAGTTAATTCAAACAGATAGGTATCAACCAATGCAATCACGGTAGCGGTTCTCTCTTCACCCGTCAGAAGTGCCATCTCACCAAAAAAGTCCCCTGCGCCCAAACGGGCAACTTCCTTGGTTCTTCCATCATCTGATTGCACCTGTACGCCAACCACGCCTTCAACAATAATAAATAAGGAATCGCCGGCATCTCCTTGTTGGACAATAACATCACCCTGCTCAAACCGGTGACGGCGTATTCTATCGCTGAGGTAATGTTTGGCTTCCTCAGAAAAGGGCTTGAATATATCCACTTCCTGCAACAGGGTAATCGGTTTAGTGGCTTCTTCGCCGCCTCTTTCTTTAACCCCTTTAAACAAGTGAATTTCTTGCCGCTGCACAGCCGGTGTGATACCCGCACGATTCAGATGAAACCAAACCCGCGTCCAGACATCTTCTAAAATAAAATGTTTATCGGCATAGTCGTCGGCACAAAATGCGACCCAGTAGCTGGCAGCCCATTCATTGATACCCGTAAATAGGACGACCGGTGCCGGATCCTTGATAGCTTTATCGGCCGACAACAGTGCATCCAGAAGCAGTTTTTTCACGCGAGTCGGTGGGTGCATGGGATGCACATAGACTGTAGGCCATAACCAGTAAACGTCATCGGGATAACCGAAATTAAGAATAGGGGACTCCGCGGCCATACTATTGGGAATACTTAAAATACATTCCGCCCTCGTTTTCAGCCGAGTCGTCCGCCAAGTAATGTCCACTATTTTGCCTTCATCAAAATTGCTTATTTTGACCCAATCACCGATTCTAAAGGGTCTTTCTATGTTAATCGCAATCCCGGAGAAAATATTGGAAATATTAATTTGAATAGCCAAACCAATAATCATGGCGATAACACCCGACGTTGCCAAGATACTGGTAAGTTGCTCGTTATATACAAAGGCAATGATCCCAACAACGGCCAGAAAGTAAATAATAAAAGCCAAAAACAGACGGACGATATTGGGTATGAGGCGACCGGTTTTTTCCTCAATAGGTGTCCAGATAAAACTTTCTGAAGCCAGATTAAGAAGAAATGCCGGTATTATCCACCACAAGATATCAAATATCTTGATAACAAACTTCATGTTATACGCTTCAACGTTTGAAGACAGCCACTTAACCAATACCACTTCACCAGATAACAGCAAAATAACTGCCAAGAAGGTCTGAAAAAACCAAACCCATTTGGACCACTTCCTAATTTTTTTAGAAAGAACATTAAGTAGTAAGATGAAAATAGTACTTAACACCATCATATTTAAGGCGTATGGGTAGGGAATCCTTCCCCGTAAGGTAATTTCATTCTTTTTAATCTGAACGTTCGCATTAAACTGAGAGTATTCAACCTTCCCGCCTTGCACATTGAGATATTCAGGATCCCCTAAAGAATTTCTTTCAGCAACATTCTGAAAAAACCGGATTTTCTCTATAGACCAACCCGAGGCTGGGCTGAGAACTTGACTGTTTTGCAGTTGTTCCGACACCTTATTGGCATCTCCCATGCCCAACACATCCGTTACATAAATCAGATTGTTTCTCGTTAAAGATTTATGACGGAAATTCACACTGAGTTTATGCTGTTTATAAGCATAATGACCGGAACGAAAGTCTGCCCTGAAACGGCTTTTTATTCTATAAACACGGTAGGTAATCTGATCCTTAATTTTTTTTTCAAGAGGCTCCTTTTTTAATTCTGCCTCTATCTTGTCCGGCTCCAACGCATTGATAAATTCAATGTCTTGGGGCTGAAATTTGCCAGCCGAGCGAAACCAGAGATGAAAATCTAACGTAAAAGTTAAATTATCCGGCTTAAAATCACTTATTTCATTTATTTTTATCCCGGTGTAGACCACATTCGTTTTGTACATGTATTGCTCACCAATCTTCAGCACACGCTCATCTTTGATGGCAGCCTCCAAGTCAGCAATTTCATTGATATTACGCACCACCTGAAACTGAGTTAAGGCGGACACGATGTTATTGTTTTTATACACACCAATGGCCACCGGTTTTGGGGCATCCCGGTTCTTATTAAAATAATTGAAGCCCGTGGTACCTTCCACTGCCTCATGAATGGTGAACTTGGCGAGTTCATTACGGATTTTTTGCCGATATGCTTTGAGGCTTATTTTTTTCCCTTCAATATTCTTATTGACCCGTTTTATCGCTTCAATGAGTACCATAGCACTATCATAAGCATAAGCGGCCGACCAGTCGAGTTCTTTTTTATCTTTTTGGAGTTCTTTTTTATCTTCGTCGTTGTATTTCTTTTGGTATTCATCCTTGAACTTCTGGGCTTTTTCATTGGCCGTGTCAAATATCAACGGCGTTGCCACATAAATATCATTGGTATAATAGCCTGGATTCGCTTTCTCTTTTGGAAATTTATCAAAGCCATCCACAAATGTTTGCTCAGAAAAGCCAGAGCCGCTGATGATAGGATTTTGGATGCCGGCATCTTTGATTAATCTCACCAAAGGAATGCCCTCACTCGCTTGCATCGCCAGCAGAATGGCACCCGCGGCTTTGCCGTCCCGCTTCAATTTTTCAACGAAGCCTCTAAACTTCTCATCCTTATTTTTATCTTTTTCATGAAAACGCCATTTATTCTTAACCTCCATTCCCAAGCCACGCGCTGCTTTTTCAAAAACTGAAGCCAAATAAGAACCATAGCCACTACCATCATCAATGATAGTCACCTTATCCAAACGAAAAACTTTATTGACATAATAAGCCAGAAACTGACCAGAGGCACTGGCATTATAGATATTTCTAAAATACCATTTGTTATTTTTGGTAACTTCCACACTGACGGAACCCGGCGTAATGGCAGGAATGCCAAACTTTTTATAAACTTGACCACCCGTTATAGAACAAGAACTGAACCAGTGCCCGATAACAGCAACCACTTGATTTTCCTCAACGATTCTAAGTGCTTCCTGTTCGGCTTGTTGTTTAGGATCGCACTTGTTCTGGTCATCAAAGATTTTGAGTTCGACTTTTTTGCCCTTGAGTTCTTTTTGGTCGTTGACACGATCCAAATATAACTGAATGGCTTGACTCATAATTTCCCCAGCAGCCTTGCCCTTCCCGGACATGGGGCCGATAAAAGCAATATAGATGGTTTCTCCTTCCTCTTTAAAATATTTATGGAACGTCCAGACTAAAACCAATAATAAGATCACAATTAACATAAAAAATTTTACTTTCATATTTTTTTAACCCTCAACAAGCATTGCTATCGCTAGGAAAGGAAAAACAAGGAAATCAACAAAGTGAGCGTTCACTTCAACTCAACAAGAATGCTGAAGACGAATACTGTCCTCCCATATTAAATTTTGCGAAATGGGGAGATTCCCCCCTTTTAAAAATGGGGGCTAGGGGGGAAATTTTTTTATTTCTGCTTTGGGGCACTATAAAGTGTGTTTGCTCGCCAAGGCTTTATGTTCAAACGATGGGGGGCCTAATCTCTCCCCTTGGGGCACAATTTCCTCTTCCCCTATTCCTTTATCACCTTTAAAAACATGAACTTCCTGCCGCATCACCGCCGGCGCGATGTCAGCACGGGAAAGATGAAACCAAACCCGCGTCCAAACCTTTTCCAAAATCAAATATTTATCGCCGTAGTCGTCGGCACAAAACGCAATCCAATAGGTGGCGGCCCACTCGTTGATGCCGGTAAAGATAACAACGGGCTCTGGATCTTTGAGAATTTTCTCGCTCGACAGCAGTGCATCAAGGAGAATTTTTTTCACACGCGCTGGGGGGTGTCTAGGATGGACATAAACCGTAGGCCATAACCAATACACTTCATCGGGATAATAGAAATTGGTAATAGCCGATTCGGAGGCAATGCTGTTGGGAATACTTACTATACACCCATTTCTCGCTTTAATCCGAGTAGCCCTCCAATTAATGTCTATGATTTCTCCTTCGTCAAACTGGCCTATTTTGACCCAATCACCGATCCGAAAGGGACGTTCCATGTTAATCACAATCCCGGAGAAAACATTTGAAATATTAATTTGAATAGCCAAACCGATAATCATGGCAATCATACCAGAAGCGGCTAATAAACTGGTAAATCGCTGTTCATATACAAAGACAATGATTCCAATAAGGGCCAGAAAATAAACTAAGAGTGCAAAAAAATGACGTATGATATTCGGCATGGCACCCAACCGTTCCCCTAAAGGTGTCCAAATAAAACGTTCTGACGCGACATTAATAAGAAATGCGGGTATCAACCACCATAGTATATCAAATATCTTTATGATAGATTTCATCTGAGAGGTGGTGGTATTTTCTGACAGCCAATCGGCAAATAGAATTTCACCTGACAATAGCAAAAGAGAGGCAAAAATGATCTGAAACAACCAAATAACAAATTTGAACAAGGTCTGCTTGCTGCTAACAAAAAACGTCAGTAAAAAGAGAATACCACTCACCACCATCAGATTATAGGCATATTTGTATGAAATCAGTCCCTGTAAGGTAAATTGATCTTTTTTAATTTGAATGGCCGCATTAAATCGAGAATATTTAACTATCCCTTCTGGCACGTTGAGATAGTCAGGATCACCGGCTGAAGACTCTTTAACCACCTTGGGAAAAAACCGGACACGATTGATTGTCCAACCGGAAGCCGGGCTGAGAACGCGATCTTTTGCCAACTTTTTTTCCAAGGATATTTTTTCCTTGGATTTTTCTTCCTTCATGAGTAGTCCCATGCCCAATACATCAGTCACATAAATCAAATTGTTGTGGGTTAAAACACGATGACGGAAACTCACGCCAACCAGATGTTGTTTATAAGCAAAATAATTGGGAAGAAAATCGGCATGAAAACGGCCCTTGATTCTATAGACACGGTAAGTAATTTTATCCTTGGTTTTCTTTTCAACGGTTTTTTTAAATTGTTTCCTCACCTCTTTTTGATCGACAACATTGACAAAATAAATGTCCGCAGGATTAAAATCGCCTTGAAATCGAAACCACAACTTAAAATCCAAAGTAAACTGTAAATTTTTTATGTCAATCTCACTGATTTCAATAAATTTTAGACCCACGTAGACCACATTCGTTTTATACATGTACTTGTCATCAATAGGCAACACGCGCTCTTGGTTGACTGCTTGTTGAAGATCGGCAATTTCATTGGTATGACGCACCACCTGTAACTGAGTTAAGGCCGAAACCGATTGTTTATGCTTATACACGGCAATCGAAACCGGTTTTTGTGCATCCCGCTCTTTATTAAAATAATTGAAGCCGGTTGTCCCTTCCACAGCATCATAAATGTCGGTGAAGCTTGCCAGAGTCTCTCTAACTTTTTGTCGATCCGCCTTCAGTGTTTCTTGTGTACCTTGAATTTCGGCCTTTCTGATCGCTTCAACAAGTACCATAGCCGTATCATAAGCGTAAGCTGCTGACCAATCGGGTGCTTCGTCATATTGGGCTTCGTAGAGTTCTTTGAACCGCTGGGCTTTTTCATTAGCCGTATCAAATATCAAAGGCGTTGCTACATGAATATCATTAGTATAGAAGCCGGGGTTATCTCTCTCTCTTGGAGAGTCATCAAAACCCTGACGGAATGTATTTTCAGACAAGGATGATGCACCTATTATTGGGTTTTGGATGCCGGCATTCTTGATTAATTTGACCAACTGAACGCCTTCAGTTGCTTGCACCGCCAACAGAATAACACCCGCGTCTTTTTTTCTTGATTTTAATTCTTCAACGATTTGTTTAAACTTATCACCCAAACGATTGTTATTATTCTTATAACGCCATTGGTTTTTGATTGACATGTCCAATTTCAAAGCTTGTTCTTCAAAAACTTGAGCCAGGTAAGAACCATAAGCGGCCTTTTCACGGATGATACTCACCTTATCCTGTTTAAAAACATATTTTACATAGTTTGCCAAAAACTGACCAGAGTCCTTAGCATTATAGATATTTCTGAAATACCACTCGTTACCTTCAGTCACCTGAATATTGACAGAGCCGGGCGTAATGGCCGGAATTTGATATTTTTTATATATTTTACCCGCACTTATGGAAGCGGAACTGTACCAGTGTCCGATAACCGCAACGGCGCTATTTTTGTTGGCGATTTCAAGCGCCTGTTGTTGAGCTATTTCGGCTTTGTTCTGGTCATCAAAAATCTTGAGAATGAGTTTTTTCCCGTTGATTCCTCCTCTTTCATTGATTCTATCAAAATATAATTCAATGGCTTGAGTCATTAATCGACCTGCGGTGGCACCCTCACCTGACATGGGGCCAGCAAAAGCAATATGTATGGCTTTTCCATATTCTCTAAAATACTCATGGTACGCGAACCATAAGACAGCAGATAAAATGATCGCACTTAACAGAAAAATTTTTGTTTTCATATTATGTTACATTGCTCGGTAAAATGTATCTGTGGTTTTTGTTCATATTATCTTGATATGTTCTTTGGCATCTGCAACCCTCGATATAGCAATTTGATGGTTGTGGTTGGCAAGACTCTTGGCACACACGGCCCCGATGAGAGGAGGCAGCATGACATCGTGGCATAATCACTCATTAGTTATCAGTTATCAGTTATCAGTTACCAGTTACCAATTAACGGTTGGAAATATACTTAACACCGTTATAGCATTTTTCTTTTGCGTAAACTACATCACTCGTAGGGGCAAACAGGCGTGTTTGCCCTTAAACTTGCAGGTTTGCCCTTTTTTGTATTTCACATAAGCGAAAAATGCTATACAACTTGAGCTTTTATCTCGCTTAAGCGGAGTTACCGAAGTTTGACACACCCCTATCGATGTGAGTCAAACCGAGGCCAAGTTCCATTACGTCATGGTATTTTGGGGTGTGTAACTTGCAGTGAAAAACGCTTGACGAAGTTATCTCGCATAGCTTCGATCCTTTCGTTCTTCGCTACGCGATATCACGATATTATCTCGCACAGCTTCGATCCGCAGTTTCAGAGCTAAGCGAGATCATTTTTGGTAAAGGCAAAAGTTGGAGCGAGGCAAAAACTTTTGCCTGGCTCGGTGTGCAGTATAATTTGTATTGGTAGGTGCCCTTATGTTCCGAGAAACTGAGAAATTTTTTAGGACTTACCACCTATCAGGGAAGTAAAAATCATTATTTTTCGTTCACAGAGAACCACAGAGTTACACAGAGCCATCTCTTAAAGGAAATCTCTGTGTAACTCCGTGTAGCTCCGTGTTCTCTGTGTTGAGGATTTGAAAACTGATAGGTGGTAAGTTTTTTAGGACTTACGCCTTGACAAATGAAATTAATTTAGTTATTTCTATAAAGCCGTTTCGCCAAAAAGGCGCGTGATGTAAATGGCTGAGTGCGTCAGTCCTATTTTTGTTAGTTTTTTTTGGACGTTGTCACTACCCCTACAGGACTCCCGGCGTTTTTAGTTGGTAGTTGGTGCTGCCAAAATTAACGCCATGTTCGACTTTTTATAAATTATTGAATTTTATTGTCGCCAGAGGCATGGGTTGATCTCGCTTCGCTTGATACAAAGTTACCCATCCTACTTTAAAATTTAAAGGTTTACCAAATATACTCCACAATTCACAATTTCAGGCTAAAGTTTTTCTCCGAAAAACTTTAGCCTGAAAGGCAAAAGTTTCCGTTGCGGAAACTTTTGCCTGAAACACAATTCACAATTAGCAAGGCTTACGCTTCTGTTCACAATTCTAAAAAACTCTGAAAAGCCACAAATTGGAACAGCGGAATTAAGGGTTGTTCAAACATTCCAAAATTCGATCCCCTATCTCCGTCGGATTTCGTGCCAGCGTCACGCCCGCCGCCTCTAGGGCCGCAAATTTATCTTGTGCCGTGCCTTTACCGCCCGCAATGATTGCCCCCGCATGTCCCATGCGTTTGCCCGCTGGGGCGGTGACACCGGCAATGTAAGCAACGACGGGTTTGGTTATGGACGACTTAATATAATCCGCGGCCTCTTCTTCGTCCGTACCTCCGATTTCACCTACAATGACTACGCCTTCTGTTTGTGGGTCTTGTTGGAACAATTCTAAACAATCTATGAAGTTCATGCCATGAATCGGATCACCGCCAATCCCAATACTGGTACTTTGTCCCAAGCCACAGCGCGTGGTTTGAGCCACGGCTTCGTAAGTCAATGTGCCAGAACGCGAGATGATGCCAATCGATCCTGGTTGATGGACAAAGCCGGGCATGATACCCATTTTGCAAGCACCAGGGGTAATAATGCCGGGGCAATTGGGGCCAATCAAGCGCACTTGCGGATAGTGGTCAGTCAGTCTTGTTTTGACCTTGAGCATCTCCAACACCGGAATACCTTCGGTAATGCAGGCGATGATTTTAATGCCAGCCTTGGCTGCCTCTAATATCGCATCCGCGGCGAAGGGTGCCGGCACATAAATCATACTGGCTGTCGCATCGGTGGCCTTACGCGCCTCGCGCACGGTATCAAAAACGGGCAATCCCAGATGAGTTTGTCCACCGCGGCCGGGTGTTACGCCACCCACCAATCCCGTCCCGTAGGCAAGACATTGTTCTGAGTGAAAAGTCCCTTGTTTGCCGGTAAATCCTTGGCAAATCACTTTGGTGTCCGCATCAACTAATATACTCATATTGTCATCCTTTAGCCGCTAGGACGGCTTTTTTAGCAGCCTCATCCAAATCATCAGCTTCCATAACCGATAAACCACTTTCTTTCAACAGGGCTTTACCCGCCTCAACGTTAGTCCCTTCCAGACGGACAACAACGGGTAATTGGGTGGCGGTTTCCTTAATCGCATGAATCACACCTTCGGCAATCAGATCACATCTGACGATACCACCAAAGATATTGACCAAAATGGCCTTAACTTTGGGATCGGACAAGATGATTTTAAAGGCCCCCGTCACCCTATCCGCCGTCGTGCCTCCGCCCACATCAAGAAAATTCGCCGGCGCACCGCCCTGCATTTTAATCACGTCCATCGTTGCCATCGCTAAACCGGCACCATTAACCATACAGGCAATCTCGCCATCCAAAGCGACATAGTTCAGATCAAACTGACGTGCCCGGTGTTCTTTTTCGTCTTCTTGAGTCGAATCGTATAAGCCCGCTAAATCTTTCTGCCGATAGAGGGCATTATCATCAATATTAATCTTGGCATCCAAGGCCAATAAATCACCTTGCTCGGTGATGATTAAAGGATTAATTTCAACCAAACTCAGGTCTTTGTCTACAAACAGGCGATATAAATTAAACAATATAGAAATCAATTGCTTACGCCCGACAGCGTCCAAGCCCAAAGCAAAGGCCATTTCACGGATTTCACGGCATTGATAGCTTTGAATACCCACCACTGGATCGATGGTACGCCTGATGATTTTTTCTGGGGTTTTGGCCGCGACTTCTTCAATCTCCATTCCCCCGGCACGCGACGCAATCATAGCAACACGCGCTGCCGCCCGATCAACCAATAAACTTAAGTAAAGTTCGCTCTTGATTGTCGTGGTGTTTTCAATGAGTACGCAATGTATCGGTTGTCCGCGAGCTCCGGTTTGATGAGTCACTAACTGAGTCCCAATCAAACGCTGAGAGATTTCCATCACTTCATCCAAACTTTGGGTACGTTGAACGCCGCCTGCTTTGCCACGTCCGCCGGCATGGACTTGTGCTTTAACCATCCAAGCCTCACCGCCCAAAGTGACTGCATGTTGTTTAGCTTCTTCAGCGTTCCAAGCGGCATGTCCCGCTGGCACTGGGATGCCATAATCGGCAAACAATTGTTTTGCTTGATATTCGTGTATATTCATTATTGGGCCCTGAGTCCATGATGTTCAGGGTGCATATTTTGGAATAAATAAATCATTTTAGCAAAGGCAATCACGAATGCGAATTAAGAATTAAAAATGAAAAATGTAGGTTATAAAATAACGTCTCAATCAGAAGTTTTTATAAATCATTGATTTCATAATATTTAATTCAACCCTTAATTCGCATCACGATTTATTTTATTTTTTTCAGAGCAACAAGTGAGGGAGATTGAGTTTAACGAAGTAGGGGGAAAATGAAGGGAGGCGGGTAATAAATGCTCAAGCGGTAATAGTCGCTAAAGCGACTACTACAAACCGTTCGCATTATACACAAAAACCACAAAATAAAAAAAACTAAAGTTCACGCAAAAGTTTTTCATGAAAAACTTTTGCGTGAAAAATATATTGACATACAATAATTATTTGTAATATAGTGCATGCATGAACTTAGGGAAGTTCAAGAAGGCAGGTATTAGCGGTTCAGTATGAAATGTTATACGGGTCTTACCTAGACTTATAATTAACATAAGATTAGCTTCAAAAAACCAGGCAAAAGTTTCGGAGAAACTTTTGCCAAGTATTGTGTATATTATACATAGAGTCACATATGTGACGTGGGGAGCTTACCCCTTAAACATAACTAATTCTACTATTTTTTGGTAGTTTTGGCGTTTTTAAGTAAGAGACAATTACCAATTACCAATTACTAAATCATTCACACTGTCAAGCTTGAGGTAATTAAATCCCGGCGGTTCGTTGCGTCTTTCAATTTGACTATATCCAACTTGGATAAAGTCAACGTCAGCGTCTCTAGCAGCGATATAATCACCCGTTGAGTTTCCAACATAAGCACAGTCTTTAGGCCCCAAGTTGAGTCGTTTAAGGCACTCTAAAATCGGTTCGGGGCTTGGCTTTTCAGCGATTAATTGCCCTTGGGCATTTTTACTGCCGGCACTGATAATAAAATCTTCATTTTCTATGAACTCGCCAACTAAACCATTGACATTTTTTAAAGTGTAACGTGCTTCATCGGTGGGCCGGCTAGTGACTACCGCCATTTTGATTCCAAGGCCTTTGAGTGTCGGAAAGAATTTGTCGGTGTACCATTTTTTTTCGGCCGTATCAATTAAACCTTGTCCATTAAAGTAGGGATTGCCAAGGTAAATATTTTGAAAAAAAACGTTTATTTCAAAATATTCGGCTGATTTTGGGTTGATTTCATTAAGGACTTGATTGGTTAAGAATTTTTGCCATTTTTCGGTGGGAAACTTTTTTACCAACTCAATTAAAAGCCAAGTGACATTCCAATCGTTATTGACACCATAAGCAATGCCATGAGATCGCACTAAATTGAGATGTTCGTCGCTCACCTCGGCTGACGTGAAATGTTTAACCGTTCTCTTTATCGCCTCATCGTAAGATTTAGACGTATCAATCAACGTGTCATCGACATCAAAGATAATGGCTTGGTAAGTTTTATTGTTGATTTGAATGGACATGATAATAAACTCAACATAAGTTCTTGATGAGAGCTAGTTTGTACCGGACAATTTCTTATTGAGCAGAAAAAATGTCCTAGACACCAGAGGGAGAAATCCGATTTTTTGAAAAAATAGGATTTCTAAAACATTGAAGCCAATTACAAACTGCCCTTAGTTGATGGCATAACATTTTGCATCCGCTGATCAAATGCCACCGCCATGCGTACCGCTCGCCCAAAGGCTTTGAAGACGGTTTCGGCAATATGATGAGCATTTCTACCACGTATATTGTCAATATGCAACGTGACTAAAGCGTGGTTGGCAAAGCCTTGAAAAAATTCATGGAACAAGTCTACATCAAATTCACCAATCTGGGCGCGTGGAAAATCAACCTGAAATTCTAACCCCGGCCGCCCGGAAAAATCTATCACCACCCGCGACAAGGCCTCATCTAAAGGAATATAAGCATGCCCATAGCGGTAAATGCCTTTTTTATCGCCAAGTGCTTTCGCAAAGGCTTGCCCTAACGTAATGCCAATATCTTCTACCGTGTGATGCGCGTCGATGTGTAAATCACCTTTGGCGACGATCTCTAAATCAATGATGCCATGGCGTGCAACTTGATCCAGCATGTGTTCAAGAAACGGTACGCCCGTCTCAAAATGGGATTTGCCAGTGCCATCAAGATTAAGTTGCACGGTAATTTGGGTTTCAAGGGTGTTGCGTTGGACGGTGGCACGGCGTTCTGTCATGTTTTTCTCTCCATTTATACTGTTCGCTGCAATAATTGTTAAAAACTAAAAAATGTTCAAAATATTTATTGAAAAAATAGGATTTTTCAGGTTAATGGAGTCCAAACCTTTAGGTTTGGACTACCCAAAGTGAAATAAAGCTTTGGCTTTTAATCACTACTTGTTTAGAACTATACTATATTGTTCGCCTTAAAATTTTGTTTACATTAAAATGTAATCACGATTAAATCGCTATTTTATTCAATTATACTTAGCACTGTCACAACAGTAGCAAGTCCAAATTATAACCGTTTGCAGTATAACTGGCATTCTAAACGTTTTCAGAATGCGATAAAAACACCTGTTGAATGGGTAATCGAATGTCCATGATCTCATCAATAATCTCGGTGTCATTCATATCAAAAGTTTTGTGTCGGTTAGGTTGTGAGTAAACATGCACAACATCCACTGAGGGTTCAACCAACCAACATGATTTAATGCCTAGTGCAAAAAGTGCTTTGATCTTCCTCACCACTTACCGATTGGCTTGGTGAAAGCACTTCAATGGCTAAGTCAGGCATTTGAGATACTCTTAAAATGTCATCTTCAACCTCTTTATCCGGTGCCGGCGGTGGTTTAGTATAAACACAAACATCAGGTACTAATTCGTCTTTAGCCTTCAGCTTGAAGCGTTTTAAGTCGATTTGGCTGGCATCCAGACTTAGTGCCGGCATCACGGTGAATCTGTCATCATTAAATAATAACCCGGTTATCCTACCAGCCGCTAGGCTATGATTTAACGATCCCTTCTTAGCTTCCTCATTTTCAAGAATTTCTTCTTCAAAGTCGATGACTTCACTCATTTTGTTGCTCCTTTTTTCTCGTTCCGAAGCTAGAGTTCTTATCATTATACAAGGTAGGGTGGGCAAACGGGCCGCAAGAAACGTTAAGGGCAACCACAAGGGATTGCCCCAACAAACCGTCATCTAATGTAGGGGCAATCCTTTATGGTTGCCCTCATCCAAAAGGGTAAACAAAAGTATAACGAGCGGCTTGTGAGTCGCTAAAGCGACTACTACAAACAGATTTGTGTCAATGCTTGCAAAAACGCCCGATTTTCTTCGGGAGTACCCACCGTCACTCGTAAACAGTTGTTCAATAAGGAATGACTGCCATGTAAGTTTTTAATCAAAATACCGTTTTCTTTTAAGCCATTAAAAATGGCTTGCGCGTCTGCAACGCGAAACAGAATAAAATTCGCTTGGCTTGTCCACGCTTGCACTCCATTGATGGCGTTGAGGCCTTCTAGTAATTCCGCCCTATCGGCGCGGATTTGATCGGTTTGTTTATCTAGCACCGCATAGTGTTGTAACGCAAATACGGCACTGAGTTGGGTTAAGACATTGATATTATAAGGTAAGCGCGTTTTTTCAATCTGTTCTAACCATTTGTGCGGCCCAGCCAGTAGGCCTAACCGTAAACCGGCCAGCCCTAATTTGGAGACGGTACGCATCACCAGTAAATTGGGATATTCGCCTAAGCGCGACATCAATGTGTTATTAGCAAATGGTGCATAAGCTTCGTCAATCACCACAAGGCCGGGTGTCGTTTCTATAATGGCTTCTATATCTATCATGTCAAACGCATTGCCAGTGGGATTATTGGGATAAGCCAAAAACACTAAGGCCGGTTGATGAGTTTCAATCGCTTCCAGCATGGCAAACATGTCCAAACCAAAATCATTGGCTTGCAAAGGTACACCAATATATTGCATCCCGACAACTTGTGCGATTAAGCGATACATTACAAAGCTCGGTTCCGGCGCAAGCAATATCCGCCCTTGCCCATTTAAAGTGAGGGCCAGCATTTGTATTAATTCATCCGAACCGTTGCCAAGAATCATGTCCATCGTGTCGGGAACTTGCATGACGGCGCGTAATTGTTGTTTGAGTTCACGCGCTGCTGGATCAGGGTAACGGTTTAGGGCAGCGGTACGCAAGACGTTGAGCCATTCCTCAACAAGCGTCGCATCCCACCGATAAGGATTTTCCATTGCGTCGAGTTTGATAGCATCGCCTGGATCAGGGACGTGATAGGCGGAAAGTTGTTGGATTTCTGGGCGTATCCAGTCAGTGACAGATTTATTCATAGTAATTTAAAAGCAATTTTCTAATGACATAAGTAGGCAAACACTTTGCTAAAAATCCGATGTCTTTAAGACATCGGATTTTTTGACTAGACTAACCGTTTCGCCTAATCCGATATTCGGCCGACTTGGCGTGGGCTTGCAATCCTTCGCCGTATGCGAGAATCGAGGCTGTTTGCCCTAACGTGTGCGCTCCTTGTTCAGAACACATAATGAGCGAGGAGCGTTTTTGAAAATCATACACGCCTAGCGGTGAGGAAAATCGGGCCGTGCGCGATGTGGGCAAGACGTGATTGGGGCCGGCACAGTAATCGCCTAACGCTTCGGCCGTGTAACGGCCCATAAAAATGGCCCCGGCGTGGCGAACTTTGGAGACATAGGCTTGTGGGTTTTCAATGGATAATTCCAAATGTTCCGGCGCAATAAAATTAGCCACTTCAATGGCTTCGTCTAAATTCTTGACTTGTATCAAGGCCCCTTGTTGAGTTAACGAAGTGCGAATAATCTCGGCGCGTGGCATTTGTTCAATTAAGCGATTCATGCTGTCTTGCACCGTGTCCAAAAAGGCCACCTCTGGACTGATTAAAATGGCGCGCGCATCTTCATCATGTTCGGCTTGCGAGAATAAATCCATCGCAATCCAGTCTGGATCAGTTTGCCCATCACAAATCACCATAATTTCTGAAGGCCCCGCAATCATATCTATGCCGACTGTACCAAATACCATGCTCTTAGCGGTGGCAACATAAATATTGCCCGGCCCGACGATTTTATCAACTTTGGGCACCGTTTCTGTGCCGTAGGCAAGTGCCCCAATGGCTTGCGCTCCGCCTATACTAAATACTTTATTAACATCCGCAATCGCGGCCGCCGCTAACACCATTTCATTGAGATTATTATCGGGCGCTGGCACTACCATAATGATTTCAGCGACATATGCCACTTTGGCCGGTAACGCATTCATCAGCACTGAAGACGGATAAGCGGCTTTGCCACCGGGCACGTATAAACCGACTTTAGAAAGCGGTGTGACTTGTTGCCCTAATATCGTGCCATCGGCTTCGGTATATTGCCAAGAGGCTTGCTTTTGATGTTGGTGATAATTGCTAATACGCTCAGCGGCTTGTTCCAACGCTTGGCGTTGGGTTTTGTCTAAACCCTCCAAAGCTTGTTGCAAACGTTCCTTGGGGATAATAAGTTCTTCTGGGTTTTGTACGTTTCGGCGATCAAATTGGCGTGTGTAGTCAAGCAAGGCGGTATCACCTTTGCGACGCACGTTTTGCAAAATATCGCGTACTGTTTGTGTTACCGTGTCATCTGATACGGTGTCCCATGCTAACAAATTATCTAGTTGTGACCAAAAATATTGAGCTGAACTAGTTAAGCGTTGTATTTCTAACATGTCTAGTTTACGGTTCGTCTTTTATATGTGGGAGAAAAAGGCGATAAATCGCCTACTACAAACTAGGCGGAGTAAAAGGCGATAAATCGCCTACTACAAACTAGCTAGGCAAACTAGGTGTTGAATGAGGAATAAACTTGTCGTACCCCTTTTGCCTGTTCAAGCGATTTAAAGTCAGTGCCTCCTGTCGCTACGCCAATTGTATAACAGTTGGCATTGTAACCGGCTTCAATACCAATCAAAGTGTCTTCAATGACGACACATTTTTTCGGATTAACCGCTAACAATTGAGCGGCAAGGAGATAAGTATCCGGTGCCGGTTTTTTTGCCAGTTTTTTTATGTCATTACCAACAATACTATCAAAGTCGTCCAGAATTCCTGATCGCGTTAATATAGATTTAATATCCGCCGTTGGATTATTAGAAACTACCGCCATTTTTAATGATTGGGAGCGAGCGGCTTTTAAAATGTCACGGATACCAGGATTGAGTTCAATAACATTGTCATGCCGTGCCTGACGAAAAGCGGTTACCATTTTATCTATTGACTTGGTAGCTTCTGGCGTTAGATAGGTTTTTTCAACAAAAGCGAGGATTAATTCAAAAAACTTGACGGGTTCATAAGCCAAAATAGAACGAATAAACGCTTTTGTAATAATAACAGGGTTGCCAAAATGCTGTCTTAGTAGTTGATTACAAATGACGAGATAGGCACTAACAGAATCTATTAATACGCCATCCATATCCCAGAGGATGGCTTGCGTGTCTGCTGGAATCCAGAGGCGTTCAGCGATGAGTGTGTTTTGTGCTTGTTGCATGAATGTTAAATCGACAGAATTTTAACAAAAGAAAAAGGCGATAAATCGCCTACTACAAACAACTATTTAGTGGTGATGGAGTCCAAACCTTTAGGTTTTGACTACCCAAAAAGTTAAGCCTTAGAATAAATTCTAAGGCTTAAAGCTAAAGTACCCTAAAGGGCACTATTAGTAGGCTTTAGCTGAACGATGCGAATACCGAAGAATTTATTCTGAGGCTTGCCGTTTGGCTTTGGCAATCTCATTTAAAATAAATCTATCCTCATTGTTAAAATCTTTATACAAGGCACTGGTTTTACCGTTGCCGGTAGGCCCAAGTATCTCTACCAAGCCAACGTCATAGTTTTCAAAGATGTCAAGGTAAATATCCTTGTAAGTTTTTTCTTTAGGCATAGATTATAAACATTGCTTAGAGGCTCTTGCAAAACCTTTTAGCCTCAGAATAAATTCTGAGGCTAACAGCTAAAGTACCCTAAAGGGCACTCAATAACTGATTTAGTAGGCTTTAGCCTACTTGAGCTTTTAGCCTTAGAATTTATTCTAAGGCTTTGGACGGAAATATTACTATACAATGCACCGTCACAAACACACCCCCATGCCTCAATGCCACCAAGTCAAAAAACCTTGGGGTAGCCACCCAGAACTTACGAACACCCACCATTTATCTCGAATGTGGTGGGTGTAGCAAAGCTATGCCAAAAGGATCGAAGAAACTTTTTCCTCGCGCAGCTAGACCCACCCTACATGCTACATGCTCTTAACTTAATGGCATTGAGGGATGCCAGGGGTGTGTGACGGCTCTCAAAAAAACGCCACTTTTAGCAACAAATATGTTTGTAGTAGTTGCAAAAGCCACTAACGGGGCGAGAAAAAGGCGATAAATCGCCTACTACAAACCAGAGAAAAAGGCGATAAATCGCCTACTACAAACCTGTCGAACTGAAAACTGAAAACTGATCACAGAAAACTGAAAAACCATGAAACGCTTTATCTTAACAACCTTGCTATTACTGTCACCGATATTTGCGATTAGTACCGCTATTTATTACAACGAAATACGAAATAACAAAACCGTTTTAGAAATCCAAGCCGTTGAAAGCTTAAAAGGACAAACTGAACAAATTATCAACGAATTCACCTACATTGTATCGGACTTAATGTTTTTAGCTGAACAAAATGAATTGCAAGCCTTTCTTAACAATAGTAGCGCTCATCAAAGGGAGAACTTGGCAAAAGAATATCTGTTATTTTCGGCCCGAAAACGGCTTTATGACCAAATTCGTTTTTTAGACCAAGCCGGGATGGAAATCGCGCGCGTCAACTTTAATGCCGGTAACCCATTTATTGTTCCCACTTCGCAACTTCAAAATAAAGGCAAACGGTATTACTTTCGAGATGCCTTTATGTTAGAACGGGAAGAAGTCTTTGTTTCACCGTTTGACTTAAACATTGAAAACGGACAAATAGAACGCCCTTTAAAGCCAATGATTCGATTTGGCACCCCCGTATTTGATAGCCGTGGACAAAAACGAGGTATCGTACTATTCAACTACTTTGGCGCAAGGCTACTAAAAAAACTAGCAGAAAGAGCCGCTAGTGCTTCAAGTCATATTATGCTTCTGAATGCAGAAGGATTCTGGCTAAAAGGCATCGTGCCCGAAGATGAATGGGGCTTTATGTATAAAAATGACCGTCACCGAACCTTTGGAAACCGCTTCCCAGAAGAATGGCAACAAATTAGCAAAACAGAATCCGGCCAGTTTTCCACCAACAATGGTTTATTCAGCTTCTAAAAAGTTACTCATCCTTGATCAAGTATCCCTGATAATTCGCGGGCCAAAGATAACTCAAAAGCCGAGTTGCAACTGGAGTCCTGGATGGGCTGTCTCATCCGAACGGCCACTTGTATCCAAGCGACTTAATGGGGGATGCTGGTCAAAAGCCCCTAGACTCAAGGCCTAATAAAATTCACACCAAGATCAACCTAATCTTGATGCGAATTTGCAACCTCTGATTTGCAGAGCCCCTCATATCCATGACACCGTCAGGGTGTCATCCAAACAGATGAAATTATTTATTATATTTTATATAATTTAAAAAGTCAAGTATTAAAATAGTTCAGTCTAAAACGGCACTAAAATAAGTAACTTTGATTAGGTTTGAGTAAGAAATCAAGTGCTAGCAGATGCACCACCTGGGAGAGTGGCAAGGCGAAACCAGTTGCGATAGCAAGAACAATAACTTTAGTTTTCATTGTGGTAATTGGTAATTGGTAATTGGTAATTGGTAATCGGTAATTGGCAATTGGTAATGCCGCTACGGTAGTCCTATACTGAATGAAAAATGAAAAATGAAAAATGAAAAATGAAAAATGAAAAATGATTAAAGTATTGATAAGTCTATAATTTGGCTATGACTTTTCTGAAAAGTTCATTTTGTCATTTTCACAGAATTGAAGTACGTTCCGTATACAAAGAATAGTGATAACTACTCGTGCATGTATTTAACAAAAATAAACCTAACAAAAACAGTCACTTTTTTTATCAAAAAAATCAGATTTTTTGGAAAAATCGGATTTCTCAGTAGTCAGGATATTTCCGCTTTCTTGCACGAGTAGTTTGAAATAAACCCAATAAAAAAACTGGATTTTATGATACGGAAGGTACTTCAAATCCGTGAAAATGACTCCCAGTCAAATTATATAGTAATGTCATCTTTTCAATTTTCATTTTTCATTTTTCATTAGTATATACTCAGTGCTATAGTATTTTATAAAATAACGATCCCAGTGCCGTCGCATTAAATCGTTCACAATTAAAAATTCACAATTCATAATCAATCAAGTCTGTACGTTCCGTCTCTTTCTATCAAACACTAACAATGTGGATATCCATTGCTGTTTACACAAGCTTTGGTATAACAAAAGTCTTTGTACCAGACAATTAATTTAAGTCATTGATTGTGGAAAATTTATTTAAGTCATTGAGGGTAATGACAGTAGAAAAAATGTCCGGTACTCAGAACAAAAGTCTAATTAATCTAATTAAACAACAGTTATATAAACCATGAAAAAACCGGTCATTTTGTGCGTTGATGATGAACAAATGTTACTTGTTAGCCTCAAACAACAACTCAAGCATCAGTTTGGAAATGACTATCAGATTGAAACGGCTGAAAGCGGTGAAGAGGCGCTGGATATTGTTGAAGAATTATTTGAAGACAATATCGAATTACCGTTAGTCATCTCCGATCAACTCATGCCTGGAGGCATAAAGGGAGATGAATTGCTCACACAGATTCATGCCATTGCGCCCAAGACGTTGAAGATTCTTCTAACCGGGCAAGCGAATGCCGAGGCGGTGGGAAAAGCCGTCAACAGTGCTAACCTTTATCGTTACATGTCCAAACCTTGGGAACCCACCGATCTGAATTTGACGGTAACGGAAGCGATTCGTCGTTATTTTCAAGACAAAGAACTGGCGCAATTTTATGCGGCTTTAGAGAAAAAAGTGGCCGAGCGTACCCATGAACTGCAAGAGAAAAATCAGTTTTTAGGTATTGCGGTGCATGATCTGAAAAATCCACTCTCAGCCATTCAGGGCTTTGCCGAGATGGTTCAAAGTGATTTTGATGAGATGCCTAAAGAAGAAATCATCGAGGTTACAGAGCGGATTCTTGCCAGTTCGCGGCAAATGTTTGAATTAATCTCAAATCTATTAGAAGTCAATGCGATTGAATCGGGCAAAATAAATTTATCACTGAAAACCATTGATATTTTGCCGACTTTGCAATGGCTCGTTAATCATTATAGTGAAAGAGCGAAAGCTAAAGACATCACCTTGCAGTTTCTGTGTCCAGAAAAACAATACATGGCTTATGCTAATGAAAATACCACACGCCAAATATTTGATAATCTTATCTCGAATGCCGTCAAATATTCACCTTATGGCAAATGTATCTATGTTCGCATCAGTCAGGATGATAAGCATGTGCGCTGTGAAATACAAGATGAAGGACTAGGGCTAAGTGATGAAGATAAACAAAAGTTATTTGGTCAATTCACCCGCCTAACGCCTAAACCCACCGGGGGTGAACATTCGACCGGTTTAGGTTTGTTCATCGTTAAAAAATTAGTCGAGTCACAGCAAGGCAAAGTCTGGTGTGAAAGTGTTTTAGGGCAGGGCGCAACTTTTACTGTGCAAATTCCCGTCGCAAAGAAGTCATTCTCGCCTATAGATGCGAATTAAGACTTCGTTAATCCGCGTAATTAGTTGTACTAACATTTAAATGACTTTATGGCCCCCAATTAGCCACAAGGATTGGATATAAGCAGGGATATCATCAATCTAATTCGTTTATCCGCGTAATTAGTTGTACTAAATTCGTTTATGGCCCCCAATTGAAATTATTCAACACAGAGACACGGAGTTACACAGAGTTTCACAGAGAAATTTTATTCTTAGCAACTCTGTGAGACTCTGTGGTACTCTGTGAACTCCGTGTTGAAAATAAGGAGTTAACCTAAGGAGAACAGCAACCATGCTAACAATGTCAGACTATCACATCAAAGAACAACTCTATGAAGGCCTTTATTCGGCCGTCTATCGCGCTCTTCGCCAAACGGATAATCAATCCGTCATTCTCAAAGTCCTTAAAATTGACTATCCCACGCCAGAAGACATTGCGCGTTTTAAGCGTGAATATAAAATAACTCATACGCTCAATGAGTCTGTCGAAGGAATAGCCAAAACCTTTGGACTTGAAAAACACGACAATACCTGGTTCATGGTATTGGAAGATTTCAGGGGAGAATCGTTGGCAAATCGGCTCAAAACGCAACCGATTGAGATAGAAGAATTTCTGCGTTTAGCCAGTCAGGTTGCCGAGATTGTGGGCAAAATACACCGTCAAAATGTCATTCATAAAGACATTAATCCCTCCAATCTGATTTGGAACCCTGACACGACTCAAATCAAACTGATTGATTTTGGGATTTCAACCGTTTTGTCTCGTGAAAATCCGAGCATTCGCAATCTCAATAGCTTGGAAGGCACATTAACTTATATGTCGCCTGAGCAAACCGGACGAATGAATCGGGCAATGGATTATCGCACCGATTTTTATTCATTGGGTGTCACCTTTTATCAGATGTTGACGCAACATTTGCCCTTTGAAGCCGATGATGCGATGGAATTAGTGCATTGTCATCTCGCTAAAAAGCCACCAGCACCGCATGACTTCAATTCCAACCTTCCAGCCGTTATTTCAAAAATCATTTTGAAATTGATGGCGAAGACGGCCGAGGAACGCTATCAAAATGCGTTGGGACTGAAAGCGGATTTGCAAAAGTGCTTAGCGCAATTGGAGTCAACCGCTCGCATTGAAGATTTTGAGCTTTCCGAGTTTGATATTTCCGAGAAATTTCAAATTCCGCAAAAGCTCTACGGGCGGAAGCAAGAAACTGAAAGGTTTTTAAGTGCGTTTGAACGAGTCAGTACACCGGCTTTTATTCCAGCTACCCAAAGGAACTTGAGTGAGGCTGAAGAAAGGCAAGGGCTGGCCGAAATGATGCTAGTCGCCGGCTATTCTGGCATTGGCAAATCGGTGCTGGTGCAGGAAATTTATAAACCCTTGACTGAAAAACGCGGCTATTTTATTTCTGGCAAATTCGACCAATTTCAGCGCAATATCCCTTACTCGGCCATCGTGACTGCTTTCTCAGATTTAATGCAGCAAATTTTAACCGAAAGTGAGGAACAACTCAACCACTGGCAACAAAAACTCTTGAGCGCGTTAGGGCCCAATAGTCAAGTCATTATTGATGTCATTCCTGAACTAGAACTCATTACCGGGCCAGTGCCGCCAGTGCCTGCCTTAGGGCCAACTGAAGCACAAAACCGTTTTAAGTTAGTATTTCAAAGCTTTATAAGCGTTTTTTGTCAATCCTCGCATCCGTTAGTCATGTTCCTAGATGATTTGCAGTGGGCCGATTCGGCGACACTCAAACTGATGGAATTGATAATGAATCATAAACAGATGCGTTATCTGTTTATGATTGGTGCCTATCGGGATAACGAAGTTAGCGCGACACATCCTTTGAGAATGACGCTTGATAAACTGCGACAAGAAGGGGCCACTATTAACCAGATAACCTTAGCGCCTTTAACGCTTGAACATATCACGCAACTGATTGCCGATACCTTGCACACCGAGCAAAAGGCCGTTCAATCATTGGCCGAATTAGTGACGCGCAAAACCGGCGGGAATCCATTTTTTATCAATCAGTTTCTCAACACCTTATATGAGGAACAATGGCTCAGCTTTGAGGTTGAGTCAATGGGTTGGCAGTGGGATATAGCGCAGATTGAGGGCCTCAACATCACCGACAATGTGGTTGACTTGATGATTGGCAAATTGAAGAAATTGCCAGAGGCAACGCAGCAAGTGTTACGCTTAGCCGCTTGTGTCGGCAACCGCTTTGACTTAAATACCCTGTCTGTCATTAACGAACACTCAGCGGTTGACACTTTCCAAGAACTCATGCCAGCGCTTGCCGACGGATTAGTGCTGCCGACGGCCGGGTTAGAAATGATAAGCGATGAGTTTCTTAACGCACAATCTTCAACGCTTACTTTTCAATTTCTACACGACCGGGTGCAGCAAGCGGCTTACGCCCTGATTGATGACGAGCAGAAAAAAACGGTTCATCTAAAGATTGGGCGGTTATTGTTAGCCAATACAACACAACGGGCCGACAAACTATTTGAGTTGGTTGACCACCTTAATGCCGGAGGTGAACTGGTTACGGAGGAGGCCGAAAAAATTCAAATTGCTCAATGGAATCTGAAGGCCGGTCAAAAAGCAAAGCTGGCGACAGCTTATGAAGTGGCCGTCAACTATTTGACGGTAGGCCTGGAACTTTTGCCAGCCGATAGTTGGCAAACTCAGTATGATCTAACGCTCGCTCTGTATCTGGAAGCGATGGAAGCTGAATACCTCAACACCCATTTTGCTCAATCAGAACAGTTAGTAGAAATCGCGTTGCATCAGGCAAAAACACTGCTGGAAAAAGTCAAGGTGTATGAGATACAAATCCAGTCTTATATTACTCAAAACCAGATGACGGCTGCGATAGAGACTGGGCGACACGTTCTGGAAATGCTCGGTATTGAGCTTGATAACGACCCACCTTCTCAAGAACTCATTATTGAGGATTTAATCAACCTGCCGCTCATGACAGATACCTATAAACTGGCAGCCATGCGGATCTTAATGACAATCATGTCTCCGGCCTTTATTGCCAATCCGGCGCTGTTAGCGCCGATTGCCTTTACGATGGTCAATCAAAGTCTCAAACATGGGAATTCGCCTCTGGCGACTTACGCCTATGTTTTTTACGGACTTATCCAGTGTGGTGGCATAGAACAGATAGACTCTGGCTATCGGTTTGGACAACTGGCATTGAGACTGTTGGATAAATTAAATGCGACAGAACTGAAGGCCAAAATTAACGAACTTTTCAATGCATTCATCCGACCTTGGAAAGAACATCCTCGGCAAAGCATAGAACCGCTTAGTGATACAATCCAAGCCGGATTAGAAACCGGCGATCTCGAATATGCTTGTTACGCCGCCATTTACTACTGTACTTATCCGTTTTTGATGGGAGAACCATTGGAATCCGTTGAGCAGAAGTACGAACCCTATACCGAGATGGTTCACCAATTCAAATATGAACACGCCTTTAATTACATCAGTTTATGGAGGGAACTGGTCTCGAAGTTGCGCTCACTCGCCGCCGACAAGAAGAAACTACAAGGCCGGTATTTTAATGAAGCAGAAATGCTACCACTTTTTCTTGAAACTCAGAATAGCACGTCGCTTTTTGCGTTTTATACGGCCAAAGCGATTTTCCGTTATGTCTACAAAGATGACGCGGGCGCTGTTGAAAACGCTAGATTAGCTGACCAATATGTAGAAGGTGGCACCGGCATGATTACGGCAGCCCACAATTTATACTATTCGCTGGCGCTCCTAGCCCACTCTCCTGCTGTCGAAAAGCGCTCGCAGAGAGACTATTTGGAACAAGTGGCGGCTAACCAGCAGAAACTGAAAATATGGGCCAAGCATGCCCCGATGAATTTTCATCATAAGTATGAGTTGGTGGAAGCAGAGAAGGCGCGGGTTTCAGGACAAGTTGTGTTGGCAATGGGACTTTATGAGCGAGCCATCAAAGGTGCTAGGGACAACGGATATCTTCAAGAAGAGGCCTTAGCTTATGAATTAGCCGCCGAATTTTATCTGGTGCAGGGTATGGAAGAGTTTGTCCGCCTCTACATCACGAAGGCTCACTACGGCTATCAACAATGGGGCGCTGTGGCTAAAGTTGAAGATTTAGAAGAAAGATATCCTCAATTCTTTGTCCAAGCAACGGTAGACAGACATATACCCAGTTTGATGACGACAACAACGCTGTCCTCTCTCACCACGGTAGCTCCTTCTTCCGAAAGCGGCTTGAGCGTCCTCGATTTAGAAACGGTGATGAAAGCCTCACAAGCCCTTGCCGGCGAAGTGCAATTGGACAAGTTATTGGCAACTTGAATGAACATTCTGATTGAAAATGCTGGGGCCGAAAAAGGTTTTTTGCTGTTAGAAAAAGCCAATCAATGGTTCATTGAGGCCGAAGGAACAATGGAAAACCGCGACGTGAAAGTTCTGGAATCGGTGCCAATCGAACCAAATCCCCAACGGGATGGAATTGCGACTACCCTCATTAACTACGTGGCACGCACAACAGACGCGGTGGTACTTGATGATGCTGTCAATGACGGCCATTTTACCCGCGATCCCTACATTGTCGCCCGTCAACCCAAATCCGTCTTGTGCGTTCCGTTAGTCAATCAAGGCAAACTTGCTGGCATTGTTTATTTAGAGAACAACTTAGTCACAGGCGCGTTCACGCCAAAACGGCTGGAAACGGTGCAACTGTTAGGCGCACAAGCGGCCATCTCGCTTGATAATGCCCGGCTGTATGAAGAATTAGCCGAGTACAATCGCACCTTGGAAGCGAAAGTTGCCGAGCGCACACTGGAATTGTCACAAACACTTGAACATCTCAAAGCCACCCAAGAAGAGCTTGTCCAATCAGAGAAAATGGCCGCACTCGGACAATTAGTGGCCGGCATTGCCCACGAAATCAATACACCGCTGGGCGCGATACGGGCCTCAATTGCGAATATTTCAGATGCTCTCAACGAGTCAATCCACCAACTACCCCAATTGTTTCAACGACTGACTCCTTCACGGTTGCAGGACTTCTTGGCCTTGTTAGAAGCCGCCTTCAAAGACAAGAAAAATATCACTTCCAGAGAAGAACGCAAATTCAAACGAAAACTGATTGCCCAGTTGGAAGATTATGAGATAGACAACGCTGACGACATTGCCGATACCTTAGTCGATATGGGCATTTACGAAGAGATTGAGCAATTTGTGCCGCTCTTGCAGGCCGAAGACAACACTTTGCAAGCCGCGTACAACTTGTCAATACAACAAACGAGCAGTCAAAATATTATGATGGCTGTGGAGCGTGCCTCCAAAATCGTCTTTGCCCTAAAAAGCTATGCTCACACTGATAGCCAAGGCCATAAGAAGATTAAAGCCAACGTCACAGAATGTCTCGACGTGGTTTTAACGCTCTATTACACTCAATTGAAGCACGGTATAGAAGTCACCACCCATTATCAGGACGTACCTGATATACTTTGTTGTTCTGATGAACTCAATCAGGTGTGGACGAATATTATTCACAATGCGATTCAAGCAATGGACAATCAAGGCACGTTAGAAATAACGGTTGCCCAGCAAGACGATTATATCGTTGTCCAAATCACCGATTCTGGCAAGGGTATTGAAGAGAACATCAAACCGCGTATCTTTGAGCCGTTTTTTACCACCAAACCCGCTGGCGAAGGCAGTGGCTTGGGCTTAGATATTGTCCGCCGAATCATTGACAAACATCAGGGTAGGATTGAGGTGGAAAGTCGGCCCGGCAAAACCACCTAGCGTTTTTTTACCTGTGTAGGGTGGGCAACGTTGTTGCTTTAACAATTAATTATTAAAATTGTAGGGTGGGCAACGTTGTTGCCCACCTTCTGCCATTAAGTCTCGTAGGGTGGGATCGCGGGCGCTACTTTCTCATTATTCCGAATTCTACCGCCCGCTCATCCTTTACCCAGCTCTCATCGTTATTCCTGATAAGTACAACGGATACTCGAAATAAACGGATAAAAGAGCATTGATTTTTAATAAATCCCCAACGTGGGGGCTACCCGTTAAAATTAATAAAAATCAATTCTTTAAAAACTTATGTATCAGGATGAGTTACCCAGCTTGGCTAAAAGCCAAAAATGCTCTTAAAACCTGAAGCAAAGGTTAGTACCCTTTAGGGTACTTAAGCTTTGAGCGCAGAGGAACCGCTACTGGTGGTAGTGGAAAACAGATCATTGATAACTGATCAGTGATAACTGACCGGAGAATTAACCATGCCCAAAAAAGCCATTTTATGCGTTGATGACGAAAAGACTGTGTTGACTAGTCTAAAAACACAAATAAAAAAGCAATTTGGCAATCATTACACGTATGAAATTGCCGAAAGTGCCGATGAAGCGTGGGAAGTGATTGAGGAATTAAAAGAAGACGGCGTTGAAGTCATGGTGATTGTCACCGATTGGCTTATGCCCAGAGTGAAAGGCGATGAATTTCTCATTCAAGTGCATGATAAATATCCCAACATCGTCAAAGTGATGTTGACTGGGCAAGCCGATGAAGAAGCCGTCGAGCGGGCACAACGCGAAGCCAATCTCCACCACTGCTTGCGTAAGCCTTGGGATGAACAAGAATTAATTGACACCATTCGTTCTGGTTTAGAGAAACTATGAAAAGGCCCGTGATTTTGTGCGTCGATGATGAGCATTTTATACTGACTGTCCTCAAACATCAACTTCAGTTTCAGTTTGAAAGCGACTGTCAAATTGAAACGGCTGAAAGCGGTGAAGAGGCGTTGGAGCTGGTTGAACAATTACTGCAAAACAAGATTGAAATACCGTTAGTCATTTCCGATCAAATCATGCCAGGCATCAAAGGGGATAAACTACTGACCAAAATTCATGCCATAGCACCCAACACGTTGAAAATCCTGTTAACCGGACAAGCGGATGCAGATGCGGTGGGAAATGCGGTTAACAACGGCAACCTTTATCGTTACATAACCAAACCTTGGGAACGTGCTGATCTCAATTTGACAGTCAAGCAAGCCCTTCACAGTTATTTTCAGGGCAAACAGTTGGCACAATTTTATGCCAATTTAGAAAAACAAGTTGCCGAGCGTACTCGTGAACTACATGAAAAAAATCAAGTCTTGGCTAAACTGAATCAGCAGAAAAATGAGTTCTTAGGGATTGCCGCGCATGATCTGAAAAATCCACTGTCAGCGATTAGCGGATACGCTGAAATGATTAAAATGGATTTCGATGAGATACCACCAGAAGAAATGCTCGAAATCGTCGATAAGATATCCATCAGTTCGCGGCAAATGTTTGAGTTGGTAAAAAATCTCTTAGATGTTAACGTGATTGAATCGGGGCAAATGAATTTGTCATTGAGTATTATCGACATTCTGCCTATTTTGCAAGAATTGGTCAAACATTACCGTGAAAGAGCCAAGGCAAAAAACATTCAATTGCAGTTTCAATGTCTGGAAAAACAATACCATGCACTGGCCGATAAAAATTCAGTCCAGCAAGTGTTTGATAATCTTATATCGAATGCCGTCAAATACTCACCACACGACAAGTCTATTTATGTTCATCTCAGCCAAGATGACAACTTTGTGCGCTGTGAAATACAAGACGAAGGACTAGGGCTAAGTGATGAAGACAAACAAAAGTTATTTGGTCAATTCACCCGCCTAACGCCTAAACCCACTGGAGGTGAACATTCGACCGGCTTAGGCTTATTCATCGTCAAAAAATTAATCGAATCACAACAAGGCAAAGTTTGGTGCGAAAGTCAATTAGGCCAAGGTGCCACTTTTATTATCCAACTGCCAGTGGCAAAAATTTAGGAAGGAGTCCAAGATTTATCTTGGGAAGGAGTCCAAGATTTAGATAGTGTCCCTCAACTGCCTTGGTGGAAAATTTTACCTATAACTCATTGATTTTAAGCTAAGCGCTTGCCTTAAAAAGACTCAGTGTGTAACTTTAATAAAATCAGTTATTTATAAAAAAACACGTTCATCTTGGACTCATCAAGGCAGTTAAAGGACACTACCATATCGGGAAATCGTCCAAAATGAACGAAACAACAATGGCTATTGTTTCGTGCTTAACCGACTTAGTTGGCCCACAAGGTAAAGTGGTAATGATAGAAACCTAAAATCTACACTGGAACCATCAGGAAGTTTGGTGGTGGTATCCATCTGGCTAGGTGGGGCCGAGTTGAAGCGCACGCCTAAATGTCGCTGTTTTTCCTTTAGAAAGAGGTGGAGAGATTTCATCTGGCCGGTTTTACCCGCTTTGACTTCTATCGGGATGATCTGTTGCCCATAGCTTATGACATAATCCAGTTCCGCAGATGAGGATTTTTTTTCTCGTGCCCAGTAATAGAGGTTTGGTTCCTCGTAAGGCATTTGAGCATAGAGCAAATGCTGACCAATAAACTGTTCCGTGAGACTGCCATTATTGACGAAATTCAGTTCATCAACTTCCATCAGGTTCAGGTAATTTAACCCAAGGCTGGTAGACACGAGGCCAATATCTAGGAATAACACCTTGAAAAAACGATCATTTTGTTCAGCGCCCAGCGGTACGCCATTTGCAGACGTGTGATGTACTTTCCAAGCAACTCTCGCCAAACAAAGTTGATTTAAGGCTGTGGCGATACACGCCGGTTTGTTCTCGCTGCTGATATGGCTGTATTTGAACTTATTGCCAATCAGAGTCGGTATTTTATTAAAGACTTTGCGAATTAAATCATGTTTGGTGATTGAGGCATATTTGCCAAAATCATCCCGATAAGTGGAAAGGATCGATTGCTTGACTTTTTCGCTCGTTTTAAACGTGTTGTCTTCAGCATAAGCCTTGATGGATTCAGGCATCCCACCAGTGACAAAGTAGATTTTGACGATATCCATCAATTTCTCATGGATGGGCTTAGGTATTTCTTCAAAGATTTGGTAATGCGCTATAAAATCGGCTAAAGCTTTTTCACCGACAGCCAGCAGAAATTCAGCAAAAGTCATTGGCCCAAGATGAAGGTATTCAATACGACCCACCGGCATGGAAAAGCCTGCTTGGGAAAGGGTAAATTCCAGCAGGGAACCGGCGCAGAGGATATGAAGTTCTGGAAATTCTTCATAGAAATATCGCAGAGCCACGATAGCTTCCGCAGAGCCTTGAATTTCATCCAAAAAAAGCAAGGTGTGCCCGGGCTGAATCGTTTTACCTGTTTGTAGCGAAATAAGTTGAGTGATTTTGTGTGGATCGTGGGACTTGAAGAAACTGGCCAGTTCAGGATTGCGCTCAAAATTTAATTCTATCAAATCAAAGCCGCATTGTTCCGACAATAGTCGCACGAGCGTCGATTTGCCCACCTGTCTCGCACCCCGGATAACAATGGGTTTACGGTGTTTAACCTTAAGCCATTCCGTGAGATAGGAAAGCTGATGCCTATACATGTTCATATAACCTTTAATTGGAAAAAATACTCGGTTAGTTTATCAAAGCGAGGTATAAAATAAAAGGTTAGTTTATAGTTATCACAAGGAAGGAGTCCAAGAACAAAGCCAAACTTTAAATTCGTTAATCCGCGTAATGAATTGTACTACCTGATTTAGGGGCCATAAAATGTTACGTCGGCAAAAGTACAGCGAAGCGAAACTTTTGCCGACGTGAAAGGTTTCAAATTAAATTATGGCCCCCAATTCAAATTCTTCAACACAGAGACACGGAGTTACACAGAGTTTCACAGAGAAATTCTTAGCAGCTTTATAACTCTGTGATACTCTGTGAACTCTGTGTTGAAAAATTGGTATATAACAAGTATATTCAATGTTTTTGAGAATAAATTCCTTATTATATACAATCGGCCTGTAGTTGACGAGAAAAACAGCTTGCAATCGCTAAAGAAAGTCTGTATATTAACTTACTTGTCATTTCTAACAACGGGAGAAATCTTAAATAATTTCCATAACCAACGGTAATCAACAAAGGAAACGCCTATGAAAACGCTAAGTTATCTCATCCTATTCACACTCTTATGCACTATTGGCATTTATGTCTGGCAAGGAGCCGTCGCCCAAACCAGCACTCCGCCCATCCTCCAAATTGATCCGGGTGGACATAAAGCATTAATTTTGGATGTCGCGTTCACGCCCGATGGCCGCTATTTAGTCTCGGCCGGACAAGACAAACTGATTCGCGTCTGGAATATAGAAACCGGCCAGACGGTAAGAACCTTACGCGGACAAATCGGTGCTGGGCATGAAGGCAAGATTTATGCGATGGCCTTGTCCCCAGATGGGCGGTGGTTGGCGGCGGGGGGTATGTTTCATAAATCTAATCCAGTTGAAGGTTCAGTTATCCGCCTCTACAACTTTGCCAGCGGCCAGTTAGTCGCGTTGCTCAACGGGCATACCGATGTGGTGGCCGCTTTAGCCTTTTCTCCGGACAGTCGTTTCTTGGTATCTGGCGGTGGTGATAAAAATGCCATCCTATGGGACATGGACTCCAAAGCTAAAGCTTTGGACTCCATATTATCCGGCCATACTGACTCCATCTACGCCGTCGCGTTCACCCCCGACTCCCAGCGCGTCGTAACCGGCAGTGATGACCACACCCTACGTTTGTGGCAAGTCTCCGATGGCAAACGGCTGGCTACGTTAACCGGCCATACCGATAAGGTGCGGTCAGTGGCTATCTCACCCCAAGACGGCACTATCGCGTCGGGGAGTTGGGACTACACCATTCGTCTCTGGGATGGACAAACGGGCCGCTTTCTCAAAACCTTAACCAATCAAGGCACCAAAGTCGGTAGCCTGTCCTTTAGTCCCGATGGGCGGTATTTGGTATCAGGAGTGAGCAAAGGCAAAGAATGCCACGTCTGGTCAATCCCCGACGGCCAAGAAATCGTCACCTATCGTGGGCATGATAATATTGTTATTGCGACGGCCGTCAGTGCCGATGGACAGTGGGTAGCTACCGGCGGGGGCGCTAATCAAGAAATTCACCTATGGTCACTGCGCGACGGTCATCTCAAGCAACGATTCCGCGGCGTGGGTGCGAGTACTTGGGCGGTGGCCTTTTCGGCGGATGGGCGGGAATTGGCTTGGGGGAATACTTGGACACAATCTAGTCCAACCAATCGTAGGCCGCTAGAATACCGCTTTGCTCTTCCCAAAGCTGAAGCTTTGGACTCCAGAGCCGCTTTGGACTCCAGAGCGGCTTTGGACTCCAGAGCGGCTTTGGACTCCAGAGCTTTGGTGCCGCGTCGACTGACTGAGGGAGGGCGTGGTTTTATTCGTGCTCAAGATGGGCTTGGTGATTGGACACTACGCACTCGGCGAAGTGGCAATTATGGTTATCAAGCCATCCTCGACATTCGCCTTCACAATCGCACTAAAGCCAGTATTGAACGGGGCCGCACCGATGGTTATGCTCACCTTTCTTATACCTTCACGCCCAACGGCCAACGCATTATCAGTGGTGGCGTTCATGGTGTCCTCACCGCCTACAACCGCGAGGGCGACAAACTCGGTAATTATGTCGGTCATACTGGCACTGTTTGGACGGTGGCGGTATCGCCGGATGGGCGGTTATTGGTTTCGGGTAGTGCTGACCAAACGGTGCGCTTATGGGATGTGGACAGTCGGGAGAATTTATTGACCCTGTTTCATGGCAACAATGGCGAATGGGTGGCGTGGACACCAACTGGGCATTACACGGCTTCCTCGCAGGGCGATAACATGGTTGGTTGGCAAATCAATCGTGGGGTGGACAAGGCTGCGGATTATGTTAAAGCCGCGCAATTGGCTAAACAACTGAACCGCCCTGATATTGTGGCCGACACTGTGCGTCTGGGTAGTGCCAATCAAGCCCTTGAGAAGGCAGGACTCACGGACTTTAGTCTTGAACAATTGATTGGGGAATCCCTAACAACGGATTAAATGGTTTAGCCCGCGTAGGTTGGCTTGAGTTTTGCGTAACCCAACGAAACCAGATTTGAAAACATCCAAACTTTCGAGCTTCGCTCTAAATCTTATGGCCCTCAAATAACGACAAGGATTGTATATAAGCAGGGATATCTTCAATCTAATTCGTTTATCCGCGTAATTAGTTGTACTCAATTAGCGCAACAGAGGGCCATAACTTATTTTGAAAACTTCCAAATGAGTTTATGGCCCCCAACGACAACAAGGATTGCATATAAGCAGGGATATCTTCAATCTAATTCGTTTATCCGCGTAATTAGTTGTACTCAATTCGTTTATCCGCGTAATTAGTTGTACTTAATCGCGTAATGAGTTGTACTCAATTCGATTATCCGCGTAATTAGTTGTACTCAATTAGCGCGACAGAGGGCCATAACTTATTTTGAAAACTTCCAAATGAGTTTATGGCCCTCAACTAACTACAAGGATTGCATATAAGCAGGGATTTGGTAAGCCCCAACGGGGCGACATTAATAAAGCCTGTGTATCTACCAGGTAAATTCGTTTATCCGCGTAATTAGTTGTACTTAATTAGCGCGACAGAGGGCCATAACTTATTTTGAAAACTTCCAAATGAGTTTATGGCCCTCAACTAACTACAAGGATTGCATATAAGCAGGGATTTGGTAAGCCCCAACGGGGC
>Ga0190345_1000029_pt1 | contig 35891 bp, 30 predicted proteins | sample 48721334_MG_FD_161674 | JGI IMG/M metagenome (GOLD analysis project Ga0190345, IMG submission 161674) | Hydrothermal vent microbial mat bacterial communities from Southern Trench, Guaymas Basin, Mexico - 4872-13-3-4_MG | ecosystem: Environmental > Aquatic > Marine > Hydrothermal vents >...
CAAACGAAGACACCTTTTCTTTCTTAATTGGCAGTTCCCAATTATCCGACTTTTTCCAATCGGCGCTGTCAAAAATTGTCGTGTATTTATTTTTTCCTTTGACGCTTTGCACGATAAACTGCTCCGTCAGAGACAAAGCGGAAAATTTGCCAATGCCAAATTGTCCGATTCTTTTCCGTCCGAACCGCGGCGAAACATTCCGCATTCTTTTTTCCTCCGAGCCGATCGTAAAAAATTGGTTCAGTCCCTTCTCATTCATCCCGCTGCCGTTGTCTTCCACTGTAATCTTATCATCCCCAATCATCACAAAAACCTCCGTCGCGTCCGCGTCGTAAGCGTTATTCACCAGTTCCCGCACAAACTCAATACTCTCCCGATACATCTTCTCGCCCAAAGTAAAAAGATGACTCTTATCCACGGTAATTTTGATTTTTTGGGGATTTTGAGACATGGTTGGTTTTAGCTATTATTAGCTATTATTATCAGACTTATAATTTTGTTTATACTCCTTAATTTTATTTTCTAAAAACTCCCTTTTCTCTTTATCTAATATAGAAGGATTGAGCAGATAAGCTGCAACACTATCACAAATATCTTCTTGCTGACTTACCGATGCCGCATAACCTCTCTTACCTCCTATACATTTTTCTGGCATAGTTGTATATTCCTCTCTTGTAATAATATAATCATTATTTCGCCAAAATCCATCTTTATCTTTTTCCCATCCTTCAACTGGAGCTGCTTTTTCCCATCTACCGGTTTTTTCGTTTTTTACATTTTTCCTTACATATTTCCATCCAAATTTTTCCCGCCACTCCTGTATAAATTCTCTATTGAATTTATAATCATCAAAAAACTTTTCGCCGGTAGTACCACCGTGAGTCAATTCGTGCGCTAAGGTTCCAGAAAAGTTATCAACAAATCCTTTTCCTTTAAAATTTTCAGATGATGAAATTCTGTGAGGTTTATTTGTATTCATCCCATAATTATAAAATATAATTGCAGATAATTCTTTAGATTTACCATAACCAATATGCGCGCTACCTAAAAAACCTCCTCTATGTTTTGCATCAGGATTATTTATAGATTCAAATTCAGAAAATTTCTTTGCGGGACTCAGGCCATTTTTAGAAAAAAGATTTAGCACTTTTTCTATTTTTTTAATATGCTCCTCGCCAAATTCCACAGCTCCCTCTTCAGATAAAAGTTCTATTTTATGATTTTCAAATAAAATACTTTTGTTTTCTTTTTTCTGTTCAGGAGTTTTATTTAAATTTTCCATATTATAATTTTCATTCATTTTTCTAAAATTAAAAAATTAATTCCATTGCCAGTATGATAATACATATTATCATACTATTTGACACCCGGTATTTATAAATGCCGAGCGAATTATAAATCTTCTTCCGAAATTACTTTAATCCCGTTTTTTTTCAACAAAGCCGTTGTTACTCCATCGCCTTTTATTATTTTCCTTGAAAAAGTTTCATCATAAATCTGTCCGGAGCCGCAGGACGGGCTTCTTTGTTTTAGAATTGCTTCTTTGGCGCCGAATATCTTCGCTATCTTCAAAACCTCTTCCGCGCCCTTCGTAAAATTTTTGGTAACATCTTTGCCTGATTTAGTGATAACTTTTCTGGAACCCTTTCACGCCGACTTCTCCCGCGGAGTCGGCAAACCGCCGAACTGCTCCGGGTAGACAGGAATCAAGATTTCTTTTTTTGCCAACTTGAGAACTTTTCTATCTCTGTTATTTTTGCTGTTATCCTTACAATCCATTCCCAACAAGCAAGCGCTGCAAAGTTTCATAGTTTATTTACCTCCTTCGCCTTCTTAATAATCTCTGCGCTGTCCACTGAATTATAAAATTTCAGTTCGCCTATTTTTTCAATCTTAATCCATTCTGGTAGGTCTGCGTATTTCTTTTCTTCCTCGTCAAAATTGTTTTTGGAAATTTCTCCGCCAGTTTTTCTGACCAAAAAATAAATCAACGGACAATTCCAATATTGACATTTATTTTTTTCCGAATAATTAGGATAAAAAAACGAGGTTTCACAATGAAGAGGGCTTATTAATTCAACTTTAATTCCTGTCTCTTCAAAAAATTCTCTTTTAAGCGCTTCTTCAATTGTCTCGTGAATATTAATTCCGCCGCCGGGTAGATCATAACCGTCCCATTGTTTTGACAATAACACTTTACCACCCTCAATCAAAACGCCATACACCGACGGCCGAAAGATTAATTTATCCGCGCTAACTTCAAATTCTTTTTCATTTAAATCGTGGCAAATAATTTTCTTGTTTTGTTTGTCCATTTTCATTTGATTAAAAGATTAATCTCACTAATACTATGATAATACATATTATCATAGTATTTCGAAATCCCGGCTAAAATCCGTCTTATTTCTTGCTCTTTGATTTTTTATCGCCCGCTATCAAATTAAACAGCAAAAAATGAAAAGGATATTTTTTTCTAAGCCATTCAAAACTGTAAAGCTCCGGCTTGTCGACAGTTTTTGAACCTTTAAAACGCTTTTTTAATTCCTTATTAAAGCCGCCGACCGCTTTTTTGTAGCCGCCGAAACCGGAAGCGAGCCAGCCCTGCACCCGGCCGATTGTGTCTTTGCCGACTTTTAAATTTTTGGCGATATCGTCATACGATTCTCCCTCTAATAAACGCTTGGCGATTTCAATTCTCCTCGCCAGCATTATCGCTTCGCTCTCGCTTAGAAGATCCTTAAAAAATTGCTTAACCTCATCCCTTGTTTCAAGCTGCGCGATTGATGTCCACAACAAATCCAAATACTTCATCTTGGAATTTGAATCCAATTTTCTCGGATTAACTTTGCCCATATTTTTGTTTTATTACTTGTTAAAAATATTTATAAACAGTATGGTAATATGTATTACCATACTGGCATAGTATTATTACACTATCATATTATTACAATTAAGTCAAAATGGTTCAGCTTTTGTTTTTTCGCCTGTTTTTTCTTCAAATAAAACTTTCTTTTCTTTTCGTCAAATTTTTCAACGACATAGCGGAGCATCGTTCGCGGCATTTTCGCATAATATTTTTTCAGAAATCTTTCCTCCATTTTTTGATCTCGTTTGCCAACTTCTCTTAGCATCCAGCCAACCGCTTTGTGGATCAAATCACACTCATCCAAAAGAAGAATTTTAGAAATTTTTAAAGTGTCATTAAATTTATTATCTCTGATAAAAGCGTAAGTTGAGATGATAGCAATTCTTCTTTTCCATAAGTTTTTTGACTTGGCGAACTGGTAAAGAATTTTTTTTTGGTTTGTCTAATAAATAATCGCCGACAATTTTCGGCGCGGAAATATTAACCAGATCCCATGAACAATCCACCGACATCGTGCAAAGATTGATGCTTAAAATTATTATACAAAACTTTGTTAGTTTTTAACAGTTTTGGTTTTTGGTAGTATTCGGGAGTTAATCTTTTATCAAAATTTCTAAAATCTTGGCGTAAAATATCAATAAGTTTGCTTTGTAAAGAATTATAAAGTATTATAAAGTATAATGAGAGCATAACTGAATTTAGTAAACATATAAAATAAGGTTTGCTGATTTTTTCCAATTATCTCTTCTTTCCCTCTCCCTCCTGACAAGGGAGGCTGGGGGAAGTTGAGAGGGGTTTGAAAAAGCGGTTAAAACAAGCTGAATTATTTTTTTAATATTTTCTGAATTTATCTCTTTTTATAAAAATAGATGAAAATCAGCGAACCCTAAATAAGCATCTATTTTATTCCCTCTTCTTCTTCTTACACCTTGACAGTAGTATAAAAAAAGATTTATTAAGAGCAAATACTAATTCCCAAACTTGCAGGTTAAAACCCGAACTCCAGAAAATCTCTTGGAGTTTATTCTTTAGATTTCAATTCTTCAATTTTTCTCACCGCTTCATCAACTATTTTTTCCCAATTCTCCCTGTCTAAATTTATGGTGTCAATCATCTCAATCAAAATTCCGTCAATCCGCTCGTCAAATTTATTATAGCTGATAGCGTTTTCCGCTTGGGACGCGAAGACGCTTATTTTATTATTTAATTCAATTTGCTCCGCAATCAAGTCCTTTCTTGCCGCAGCTTTTTTTGCGGAGTCAAGATATAATTTTACATTTTCTTTTTCATTCACAAAACTTAAAAAACTCCAGGCGATTTTCGCGCAGTCAACTTTTGAATGCGCCTCAGGCGGTTCAATTTTACAGTTGTTATTTTTTGAAACAACCGGTGTCCAGACATTCGCGAAATTCACAATAGTGGAATTTTCAAGCTGCGGCATTGGGGAAACGCCATAGTTCAAATCGGAATTCAAAGCCAGTAATTTTTTTATTTGATAGCTGTAAGTTATTATCATTGCTACCTTTCCTTCCGCGAATGCTTTAATAGAGTCGTCCTGATTGTTATTCCATGTGTAGATATTTTTTTTCGGATCTGAAAACTCGGTATAAAATATTATTGCTTTTTTCCCGGGATTTCTTTTTTCAATTCCGTTTAAAGTATTTACTTCTATTTCTTTGTTTATATCAATATCTCTATTTCCATCTATCACTTTTGCTCCGCCCTGCATCATTAAAAGCGCCAGGATATCGGACGACCTGTTAATATTCGCGCCGCAGCCAAGTGCAGCTCCCGGTCGGACGATTTCATTTCTTCTGTTTATATCCGTAAGTTTCCTGACAGCTGTTTTAAATTCATTCCATGTTTTTGGCGGAGAATCTATTTTAGCGTCTTTAAATAAATCTTTGTTATAAAAAAGCGCCAACGAGTCGGAATACAATGGAATACCGTACAATTTATTGTTAAAAAATAAATTTCTGATTGTTTCTGTCGGGAATATGTCAGTTATTTCGCCATATTTAATCAGTTCGTATTCTTCCGCGTAAGCGTTATTTTCATTTAGCGGTTCAAGCCAGTCAACGTATTTTTCAAGCCAATTGTTGTTGATTACAAAAATATTTGGTTCTATATCTCTTTGTTTTAAATATGATAAATCGTTTTCATATTGTCCAATTTCTTTTTTTGTGTAGTTTATTGAAACATTCACTTCCTGTCCGTTGAAATTATAAGTTTCGTTTTCAAACTTTTCTATGATTTTACTCCAGTCATCAGAGTTGTCCCAAACGCCCCAAAATTCAAGAGTTACCTCAATTGGTTTTTTATTCTCTCGCGAGGAAGCAGGCGCTTTAAAATCCGGATAAATCATAATAAGAACGTATCCGATTGCGAAAAACGTTATTATTGAAAATGTAATTGTTATTGTTTTTTTAAACATGCATTCGTAGTAATTTATAGTAATTGGTTGTAACTGATTGTAATTTATCTTTGAATTACGAAATAAGCATCCTTTTTTCTGTCATCCCGAAGGAGCGATAGCGACTGAGGGATCTAAGAGCAAGGTTAGCCGCGTTTGCTGTATTTTATAGATTCCTCACTCCACTGCGTCCCGTTCCAAATTTTATAAGTAAATATAAAAAAGCAGGCAGTTCTAAGTGATTAGGAAATGGTAATTTATTAGTAAACAGTTTTGTAAAATTTGGAACGGGACTGCGGTTCCGTTTCGGAATGACAAAGGACGGTATTTCGCAATTCAAGAAATTTATTATAATTGGTTGATACAATAATTACAATTAGTTACAATCAATTACAACTAATTACCATTTTACCCTATTTTCTCAAAATTTTCCAGCTTAATATTGACGCTCCGAGGCAGATTGCCAGATCCGCGATGTTGAAAGAAAAAAAATTAAATAAATCAATATAGTCAATTATATGTCCGTACAAAATTCTGTCAGCCAAGTTGCTGATAATTCCTCCAAGCGTCAAGTAAAATGCCATTGTCGCAATTGTATCGCTTTTCAGCGATTTTATTTTTTTAAAACCAAGCGCCGCGACAAATAAAAAAACAGCAAAGAAGATAAAAATAAAGTTAGTGTCTAACTCAATTCCAAATAACACTCCGCTGTTTTTGTTGAATTCTATGTCAATTATTTTGCTTACTGCGGAAAACTTGATTATCTGATCCAAAAGTAAAACAAACAAAGCTGGCGTTATAAATTTACTTGAACTTTGTTTGTTGTTTATATAAAATTTAAACTTTGGCACTTTTCTACAAGTAATTGGTTGTAACTAATTGTAACTAGTTGTAATTTATTGTTGTTTTATAGAAAGCAACCAGTTTCTTCAATTAACTATTAGTTACAACAAATTACTACAAGTTACAACATTATTTTTGTTTTTTCTCACTGCATTTTATGCACAATGTCGCCTCGGGCATAGCTTCCAGCCGTTTCGGATTTATCGGTTTTCCGCAGTTTGAACAGATGCCGTAAGTTCCTTCGGATGTTTTTTTGAGGGCGCTTCCGATGTTTTCCAATTCTTTTTCTAAATTATGTTCAATAGAAAGACTGTCTTCGTAATCTGATACCTCAATCGCGTTTTCATCCTGATGGTTTCCTAAATGCGGAAATTTGGTTTCATAGTCACTTTTGATTTTCTTGCTTTTTCTGGCGAATTTTTTTAATTGGGATGTAATGTATTCTTTTTGGGCAATTAATTTATGCTTTATTTTTTGCAGTTTTTTATTGTTTTTCTTTTCCATACACATTTTTTAATTTTATTATTTTGTTACCTTTATATTATCACATTTGTTATAGAAATTCAAGAGAAGAGAATTTAACATTAAGGAATTTCAATACTTTACAAAAGGAGTGACACACGGAGCAGAGTGGAGTGTGTTATGCGAATTAACAAGTTGCGCGTATTTGCCGCGATAACAAACTCCGCTAATACTTCATTTGTCACTCCATTGATATAAATGTGTCTTGCGTATATTCCGATAGGCCTAATTTATAGTAATTTATTGTAACTGGTAGTAATTTATTGTAACTTGTTGTTATTTGTAAGAGATAACAAATTACTATAAATTACAATTAGTTGCCACAAATTACCGTTCATAAAAAGATTGTAAAAGCACCAATAGTTAACATGCCGACTTATCGCCCTTTATGAATATTAAGAATGTTTTGACTAAAATTATAAAGTCAAGAAAGAGCGACCAATTTTCAATATAATAAATATCAAGTTTTGCTTCCCTGTCAAAATCCAAATCGGAGCTTCCGCTTATTTGCGCCAAGCCGGTAATTCCCGGTTTTATCGCAAGTAACTTTTTATGATGCTTCTCGTATTGTGCGACTTCTTCCGGTTCGTGCGGACGCGGCCCAACTAAACTTATTTCTCCCTTTAAAACATTAATGAGTTGCGGGAACTCGTCAAGACGCGTCTTTCTGATGATTTTCCCAACTCTAGTTACGCGGGGATCATTTTTCATTTTAAAAAGAGGGCCTTTGCTTCGCTGATTCAGTTTGGCAAATTCAGGATTAAGATTTCCTTTCTCGTCGTATTTCAAATAATGAGCGTTTTTAATCATTGAACGGAATTTATAGAGTCCGAATTTTCTTCTTTTTCCGACTCTTTCCAATCGCTCAAAAACCGGACCGGCGCTATCCATTTTGACGGCAATCGCTAAAAGAAGAAACATTGGAGAAAGAATAATGAGTCCCAGCGACGACGCAACAATATCAACAACTCTTTTAATAATTTTGCCCCAGCCGTCAAGCGGGGTTCTTTTCACTTCAATCAAGGTAACATTGGAAATTGTCTGCATTTCAAAAAGCGCCGTTTGCGCCTGGAACATATCCGGAACGAATTTAAAATCAATATTTTTTTCTTGGCAAAAATCAAGCAGCTTCTGCACTTTTTCTTCTTTTATGTTTGAAGAGCAAAGAATTATTTCATCAATGCCGGAGTTCTTGGAAATTCTTTCAAGATCTTCAATTTTGAAATCTTTGAGTTTTCTGATAACTTTATATCCCAATAGCTTATTATTTTTGACTTCTTTTTGGATAGTTTTCATAACCTCATTTTTCCCAAGCAAAACCAATCTATGGAAACCGAACTTGCATTTGCTTGCTGCCCATCCCTGAATAATTCTTACAATAATTCTTCCGAACACGACTGTCGCTATCGCGAAAAACCAAGCGGCGAAAAATATAAAGCGGGAAGAAAACATTTCTCGCTGCATAAAGGCCGCAAAAATTATAAACATAAAACTTGCCGATACGCCCACTGTAATCTGGGATATTTCTTTCCAGAATTTTCGCACGCTTTTCATATTATACAGCCCGACAAAAGCAAAAGAAGCGATAAAAATAGGAGAGAGGGCCAGAACTATTTCCATATATCGGTTGAACGACAAATCAAAAACAATCGGTCTTAATTTTGACAGTTCACTGCTGAACCTTAAAGAATACGCGAGTATTCCCGCGAATACCACCATCAAAAAATCTATCGGCACCAAAAGCGCGTTGAAAATTAATTCTGATCGTTTCATGTTGTGTAATTTGTAATTTGTAATTTGTAAATCGGCCTTCGGCCGATTCCAATTACCAATTACCAATTACACACTTAAAAACAGCAAGCAATAAGCCGAATTTTGTTCTCTAAAACGCTTGCGCGAATTAGGGCGATAATCATCTATCTAGTCCTGTCATCGCTGGCAGGATCAAGCGAGCCACTTTTCTTGGATTGTTATCCTGACAATTATCAGGATGGCAATCCAGTTTGCTCTTGCACCAGGCAGGGTTTACCGTCACTTGCCGTCGCCGGCAAGGAAAGAGTGTAGCTTTAAATTATAAAATAATTCAAAACACCACTCAACTTTTCACCTTTTTCCCCCGTTCCAAATTTTACAATATTATTTGCTGGTAATAACTATTCTACTTTACTTGGATGATTTATTTGCGTTATGCTCTCTTGTAAAATTTGGAACGGGGGATAGTATTGTCTCTGTGGCACTTTCCCTATCCCGTTCCAAACTATTGCATCAATCAGCGCTTATCTGCAATTATAAATATAATTCTATTATTGCATATGATGCCAGATTTATACAATGGTTTGGAACGGGACGGTTGCCGTTAGCAACTACCTACTTCATCCCGTTCCAAACTATTGCATCAATCAGCGCTTATCTGCAATTATAAATATAATTCTCAGGACTTACGCATTTGCCTGTCATTCCGACCGAAGCGACTCTGAGGCGATAGCCGAAGAGAGAGCGGAGTGGAGGAATCTGCAAGCGCAAGAATTTATTTTTAATAGAAATACTTTAAAATAAACGCTTTATCCGCTCACCCCGTTCCAAGTTTAGATAAAAGATCTATAAGTATAGAGATAATTGTAAAAACTTGGAACGGGGCTCACAGATCCCCATTCGGCTATCGCTCAGGGCAAGCTCTCGGCTCCGCTTTTTGTCGCTAACGCTCCAAAGCTCCGCTCGGGATGACAAACTTAAACGCGTAGGTCCTAATTCTATTATTGCATACGATGCCAAATTTATACAATAATTTGGAACGGAATGGGTGTTCGGACTTTCCTCTCCTGTTCTAAAAAACAGGAGCGATTATCTAACTTGCTGTTTTAAGTTCCCTTATTATATAAAAAATTACGGATTTGTCAACCCGATGTTATATAAGCATATAAACTTTAAGCATATTGAAACTTTAGGAATTTGTTTAAATGTTTAAATGCTTATATGTTTATATGGAACACAGATTTGCCTTAAATCAAATAATAGCCCATAATTATTATGCGGTTATTTTCTAAAAATATAGAAGCAAAATGAACGAGGCGCAAAATACAGAATACGAACAATGGCAAGGTAAAATAAGTTTTGAATGTATAAAGTATTCAGGTATTTTTATGTTGGCGGTTTTAGTGGGGTTTGCCGTTTCTTTATGTAATTTTTCTGTTTTAATCACGCTGGCGATAGTTTTATTTACCGCGATTTCTTTCAAATATTTCAATCAAGTTTTAATGTTCTTAATTTTATATCTTCCTTTTCAGATCGCGCTTAATGTCGCGCCGGGCATTGATCTTGCTTCGGGCAGGGTTTTTATATTATATCTTTTTGTCGTTTGGATAATCAAATCTTTGGCGGAAAAAAGATTTATTATAAAATTAAACTTGCAAACCTTGCTAATTCTATTGTTTTTATTTCTGTCAATTTTTTCTATTACTCAGGCGTGGGATGGAGAAAGGGCGATTAGGAAAATTCTTGTCTTTTTGTCTATCTTCCCGCTTTATTTTATAATTACTTCAATATTCCTTCCTTTTTGCAAAGAGGGGAGAGAGGAATTTCAGGCGGCGAATATTTATAAAATTCTCAACGCGCTTATTTTTAGCGGATTTATCTTGTCTTTAATTGGAATAGCGCAATTCGCGCCGCAATTTTTTATCGGTGTTGATCCGATAATGATTTTCTGGAGCAAATATGTCGCGCCAATTTTTTACGGCAACACTTTTGGAGCGGAAGTCGTTTCCAATCCAAGCTGGCTGGTAAACATAGCCGGCGCGACCGCGCTGCGCGCTTTTTCTCTTTTTCCTGATCCGCATATGTTTTCGTTTTATCTCGGACTTTTAATTCCGATTGTTTTCGCGGTTGTTCTTGTTGAACGAAAGCGACATGTCGACGTGTCGCTTTCTAAATTTCAACTTGTCATCCCGACCGAGCGACCCCGTATCGCGGTACGGGGCGGGCTTTTAGGAGCGAGTGGAGGGATCTGTAAGCGGATAAAGCGTGTATTCTATAATATCTTCCTTAGAAGTAAGCATAGTGTGTTTACAGATTCCTTCACTTCGCTTGCTCGTACCTCGCGCGCTTCGGTCGGAATGACAAAAAATAAAAAAGTAATAAAGAATGTGAATCATTATCCTAATCTAGGCAGCAAATTATTGTATATAATTCTTCTCACAATGTTTCTTGCCGAGCTCTTGACTTTTTCCCGCGGCGGATATTTGGGAATGATTGCCGGTATTGGCGTTGTTATAATTTTACTTTGGCGGCAAATAAGTTTTTCAAAAAAAACGGTCTTAGGATTAATTTCTGCAATCGCGATTATGTTTTTATTGACAACGAGTCAGCCAGTCGTAAGCAGATTTTTATCGTCATTTAATTTTAACGAGGGATCAAACACGGAGAGAATTAAAAACTGGAGTCAAGGATATGAAATGTTCGCGGATAATTTTTTATTTGGTGTTGGTATCGGAAATTATTCTTTAGAAATAAATCCGATTATCGGTTATCGGACTCCCGTTTACGCGCATAATTTATATTTGGATATCGGAGCGGAAATGGGAATTTTCGCGCTTGTTGTTTGGATAATCCTGATAACCGTGACAATATATCAATTATACAAAGCAAGCAAAAATAGCGATGGACGGTTTTTAAAAGCTGTTTTAATAGGACTAATCGGCTCTCTTGTTTGGTTTTCCGTTCATTCGTTTTTTGACACGCCGATTTACTCGCCGACGATTTTGGCGATATTTGTGGTAATTATTTCTTTAGCGGCGAGTTTAATATCAAGCAGCGAATAGCAAGTATAATAGTATTATTCTAAATTCACTGCTGACGACATGCGGTTTGTAAAAAAAATACAATAACCAAGTTCAAATGCCAAAGTTCAAAGTTTTTTGTTATTTGGATTTTGGATTTGATTTGGCATAATTTAGATTTTGGAATTATCGGATATTTTAACTGGAATGACACACGCAGCGATAGCGGAGTGTGTTATATTCGCTGACATTACGCTGATCAACACGCTGAAGTTACGCTGACATAAACGCTGACATTGCGCTGAAGTTGCGCTGATACTTTTCAGCGTTATTTCAGCGTTATTTCAGCGTTATTTCAGCGTTATTTCAGCGTAATGTCAGCGTAATGTCAGCGTTTTCAAACTCCGCCACGCTGTGTTTGTCAGTCCGAGATACAAATGTCACTCCGATTTATAATTATTAGATGAAAATCAGCGAACCCTATTCAATACTATGATTTTATTTCTTACAACATTTTTTCTTATCTTTACTCTGATTTGCGTTAAAAATATCAGATGCGGCGTTTATGCTGTCATTTTTTCAATGCCGTTATACCTTTGGAGATTTTCAATTTTTGAAATTCCAACGACGGTTTTAGAAATAATGATTTATATATTGTTTTTTGTTTGGTCTTTAAACAGAATTAGAAAAGTTTTATCGCGTGATAATTTCTATCCGAAATCATTTAATAAGTTAGTTTATAATGACATTATCCAAAATTTGGAACGAGCTTTAGCCGAGAGTTTTAATGGCTTTAGATGTTTTAGAAAAAATAATTTTGCTTTATCAATCGGAATCGCGCTGCTATTTTTAGGTCTTACATTATCAACATTTTATTCATCTAATTTAAGAACAAGCTTGGGAGTATGCAAGGGCTGGTTTATTGATCCGTTTTTATTCTTTGTTGTTTTTATAAATGTTATTAAAGAAAAAAGGCATATTATATCATCTCTCGCCAGCTGGATTTTTTCGGGAGTCGCTGTTTCTATAATAAGCATTTTTTATTTGTTGAATAACGATCTTACTTTTGACGGTCGCTTGAAAGCATTTTTTCTTTCGCCGAATCATTTGTCTATGTATCTGGCGCCGGCGTTTTTAATAGTATTATTTTTTCTATTATGTAAAAGAAAGATAGATAATGAAAAATTAAAAATATTGAATATTAAATATTGGATATTAAATATTAAAAAATTAATGAATTGCGAATTAACGAATTTATTTGCAATATCCAATATCCAATATCCAATATTTATCGTTATTATTTCAATCCCGTTGTATTTTACTTATTCATATGGCGCGTTTCTGGGGATATTTGCCGGCGTAGCTTGGTTATTTTATAAAATACAGATCTGTCATTCCGACCGAAGTGAGCGAGGTATGAGCGAACGAAGTGGAGGAATCTGTAAGCGCGATTTATTTGTTTCTGCGGATATATCTAGTAAAAATTTATCCGCTAACAGACCCCTTGGCTCGTTGCTACTCACTCGGGATAACAAATTAAAGCGCATGAACAAAAAATTATTTCTAAAAATTCTAATCTTAATTATTCTCGTCACCTTTATTTCCATAACCGCTGTAAAATTCAATCAAATAGTAAATTCGGAAAATCGTTCTTCTTTGCATTCGCGTTTAATGATCTGGAACGCGGCGGCAGAAATTATAAAAGATAATCCTGTCCTTGGCATTGGTCCCGGGACTTTTCAAGATGTTTATTTGTCTTATTCTAATAGATTCAATGAGCCGTATTTGGAATGGGCGGTTCCTCAGCCGCATAATATATTTTTGGCGTTTTATCTGCAAACCGGATTGATCGGTTTTATCGGATTTATTTTAATCCTCGTTTGGTTTTTTTACTCAGAATTGAAGAATAAAAATAATAATATCCAGCCCGCCTGCCGGACAGGCAAGTATCTAATATCTAATGTCCTAACAATTTTAATGATCTATATTTTAATTCATGGTCTTATTGACACTACTTACTGGAAAAATGATCTGTCGCTGATGTTTTGGTTGATCATTGGAATGGAGTTGACAAGTTTTAAAAATATAGATAACGGATAGATCTCTGGCGAAAGTCAGGCAGTGAAGCGTGGGGAATGAAAATTTTCATTCCCCGCCGCTCCGCGATATTTCCTCCTCGCTGGAGTTTATAAAGTTGTTTTATTCCTTGATTTTTGGAAAGGTTTTTTATTTTTTAATTGACTTATGCAAGCGTAAAAGCTATTATAAAAGCAGAACAAAGGCAGCATATTGGTATGTTGCCTCCATAAATTATTAACGAAAAATTAAAATGTCTGAAATAACAAATTTTATAAATCAAAATCAAGAAACTTTAATAATAGCGGCAATAGCTGTTTTATTGCTGTTTTTACTTTGGAATATCTATCTTCATTATAATTTATCAAAAATTAAAAAAAGAACCCGCAGTTTTTTCGCAAGCAGTGAAGGAAAAGATTTGGAAGAAATAATTTACAAGCAAATCAAAAAAACAAATGAAGTTGATTGTGAAATTAAAAAAATAATAGAAAACAACAAGAAAATGAAAAGTAATTTGGCGGAATGCGTTCAGAAAGTCGGCGTTGTTAGATTTAATCCGTTTGGTGATATCGGTGGAAACCAAAGTTTTGTGATTGCTCTTCTTAATAATTCTTCGAGCGGTGTTGTTATACAAAGTCTTTATTCAAGAGACGGGATGAGAATTTACGCGAAACAGATCAAAGAAGGCAAATCGGAATACATGTTAAGCAAAGAAGAAGAGGAGGCGATAAGATTGGCGAATGGGGAATAGAGAATAATGAATAATAAATCGGCGCCCTTACTTAATTGTAGAAAGATGACTAAAGATTATTTATGCTTGATCAAATAATCATAACAATCATAACTTTAGCGGCGGTTTTGACCGCGCTGTTTTTGCTGTTGAGAAAACCGATTTCCGATTATTTTAGCTCATTAAGCGAAAAAATAGCAGAGAGGAATTTGAAAATGCTTGAAGAAAGGAACAAAGAAATTTTAAGGGAAGAAAGAGAAAGATTTATGGAATTAAGCGACGAAAAAATGAAAAGAAACGAGCAGTATTTAGACGGCAAAAAAGATATGATTAAAGATCTGGTTGAAAAAATAGATAACGGGTTGAAAGACAGTCAAACCAGAATAGAAAATGCGGAGAAAGATAGAGTAAGCGAATTTTCAAATTTGAAAACTATCATTGAAGAACATAAAACAGTTGCCGCGAAACTCAAGGACTCAACGGATAATTTAAAAAATATTCTTTCCAACAATCAGCTGCGCGGAAGATACGGCGAGGAAGTGGCGGAAAATTTGTTAAAAGTCGCCGGGTTTGTCAAAGGTTTAAATTATGACGGCAATCTTAGCCAGGAGACAAACGCCAATCGTCCCGATTTTACCGTTTATTTGCCCGATAAAAGCAAAGTGAATATTGATGTCAAATTTCCGTACCAATCGCTGATGAAATTTCAGGAAGTTGAAGGTGAATTGGAAAAGAGAAAATATTTTTCCCAATTCAAAACGGATGTTAAGCAAAAAATCAAACAGATAACCAGCCGCGATTATATCAATCCAGAAGAGAAAACTTTGGACTTTGTGATTTTATTTGTTCCCAATGAAATGATTTTTAGTGTTATTAACGATCAATTATATGATGTGGTTAACGAGGCGAATCAAAAAAAAGTGGCTATTGTCGGACCCGTTTCTTTTATTACATTTTTAAGAATGATTCATCAGTCGTACGACAATTTCAAAATTCAAGAGGACTTGCATCGCGTGGTGAATTTAATCGGAAAATTTAAAGACGAGTTTGATAAATATAACAGCGAATTTGATAATATCGGGAACAAAATCAAATCGCTCTCCGGGCAATACGACAAAGTCGCCGGAGTGAGAACAAGACAGCTGACTAAAATAGTTGACCGGATAGAGGGAGAAGATATTAAAATCGCGGAAAATAAAGAACAGAAGAAATTAAGTAATTCGTAGCAACTTGTTGTAATTTGTTGTTCCAAGACAATTAATTACTATTGGTTAAGGTTCAAATGAAAGTGAAGACCCCTGAATTTTAATTTTGCTAATAGTAGAAATAAAAAATTGACGCAATCTCAAATTGTCAAATTGTCAAATTGCCGCATATTTTACTTAACTCTGACAATTTGACAATTTAGCAATTTGACAATAAAAAATATCTGTAAAACAGCAAGAATTTAAAACAAGATCTTTACTTTCATACCAACCTTAATCGCTATAAATTACGCGTAGCGAATTACTATTAATATTTTGGCAAAATGAAAAATTGGAAAACAGTAAAATCAAAAGTCGCTTTTCAATGCAAGTATTTTAAAATTTTAGACGAGGATTTTATAACGCCAAACGGGAAAAAACATAAGTATTATGTTTTGAAGGAAAAAAATTATGTTATCGTGATTGCAAAAGAAAGGAATTATTTTTATTTAATTGAACAATACAGATATACAACTAAATCAAAATTGCTTGCGGTTGTAGCTGGAGCAGTAGAGAAAAAAGAAACATCGCTTAAGGCGGCGAAAAAAGAATTAAAAGAAGAAGCGGGAATAACCGCGAAGAAATTTAAAAAACTTGGCTGGTTTTATTCTGGATACGGAAAGTCAGATCAGAAAGCGTATGTTTTTCTGGCAGAAGATTTGAAATTTGGCAAACAAGAACCAGATAAATTAGAAAAAGAAGGTGGAATAAAAGTTGTGAAACTCAAAATTTCGGAAGTAAAAAAAATGATTAAATCGGGAAAAATTAAAGATCACGATACGCTATCGGCGTTTTGCCTTTTTATGTTAAAATAACTTTAATAAACTAATTAAAAAACTATGGGAATAAAAGATTCAATTAAAAAAGTTGTTGGCAAAGGCGCGATGAAATTCGCGAAAACCAAAGTGGGCAGAAAGGTAATGGACAAAGCGATAGAAAAGCAATTAAAAGATATGCCGGAAGGCGAGCAAAAAGAGATGGCGAAAAAAGCGATGCAAAATATGCAGAAGATGAGCTATGAAGAACAGCAGGAAATATCCGAGAAAATGAAAAAACTGATGGGTGGAAAAGAAAATCCGAGTCCGGGAGAAATGATGGGAATCTTGCGGAAAATGTCACCTCAAGAAAGGAAAGAATATGAAGAACTGGCAAGGAAGATGATGGGAATGTAGACGAAGTTGAAAGTTCATAAAGTCAAAAGTTATAAGGTCCGTAAAATCAAAATTATGAAGTGTCCCGACTGCGGAGAAAATTTGAAAGAAGTTTTAGCTTCCGCGAGATACGGAGCAAAAATTAAAATTGACCAGTACCAAAATGAAAAAGTTTGTTGTAATTTGCGATAATATCAGGAGTTTGCACAATGTCGGCTCTGTTTTTAGAACTTCGGATGGAGCGGGAATTGATAAAATTTATTTATGCGGAATAACCGGGCATCCAAATGTTCCGAAGGCGGAAAGAAAAATTTCCAAAGTTGCTTTGGGCGCCCAGAAAACAATGGAATGGGAATATGTTTCTCAGGCCTGGCGGCTGGTTGATAAATTAAAAAAAAACGGCTGGCAAATTGTTTCTCTTGAGCAAACATCAAAAAGTATCAGTTACACAAAATTCAAGCCAAAATTTCCTTTAGCTTTAATTATTGGCAGTGAAAGTAAAGGAGTGAAAAAATCTTTATTGAATAGATCGGATAGGATTATTGATATTCCTATGCGCGGACAGAAAGAATCTTTGAATGTCTCTGTCGCTTTTGGCATTGCGGCTTATTGGATTGGAAGGTTTAAGTAGGTATATTTTTTATTCACTATGATGATATAGCGAGTAGCGTAAAGATTATTATATTCAAGAATGCTTACTAATTTTAAAAAACTTTCAAAACCGAAAAATTTATTTTGTAACGAAAAAATAAAAAATCAGCTCTATCAGGTTTTGGATGCTTCGGTTAAGAAATTGGTTTTGAATCACCAAAAAATTCCCGTCGCTTTTTCTGGCGGGATTGATTCTTCTATCTTGGCTTATCTGATTTCTAAATACAGTAAGCCGATTTTATTTTGTGTCGGTTTTGAAAATTCTTATGATGCCAGAAACGCCAAGCGAGTCGCGAAACTGTTCGATTTAAAAGTGAATTTTATTTATTTGGATAGTTTAAATTTGGAAAAATATTTTTACAAAACCATTGAAATAATAAATTCTGACAATCAAATGTCGGTAGAACTAAATTTGCCAATTTTAGTTTTAACGGAGGAATTGAAAAAAAGAGGATTTAATAGTTTTGTCTCAGGTCAGGGTGCCGACACTTTATTTAGCGGATTTGCAAGATATTTGAAATCAAGCGATTTAGAAAATGATTTATTTTGCGATATCAAAAATATTTATGAAACAAATCTGAAATATAATTTTAAAGCTTGCGGTTATTTTGGCGTCAAACCAAGCTATCCTTTTTTGGAAAAAGAAGTTGTTGAGCTGGCGATAAAAATCAGTCCGAAACTTAAAATAAAAAACGACATTTCAAAATATATTCTCCGCAAAGCGTTTGAAGATTATTTACCAAAGGGAATAATCAGCCAAGATAAAAAGGCGCTCCAATACGGAAGCGGAACGCATAAAGAATTGAAGAAATATTTTAATTAGGGTCTGTTGATTTTCATCTAATTTTTACAAAAAGGGTTAACGATTATAGTATTTTTTGCGACGGCTGTCGCAAGAAATACTATACTTTTTTATTTTTTACCATATACCCATCTTTCAACTTGTATCCCAATTTCCGATAATAATTTCTAACTCCGACACCGCTGATGACGGCGATTTTTTTTAGGCCGAATTCCCGCGAGGCGATTTTTTCCGCTTCCAGAATTAATTTCTTTCCCAATCCGATATGCTGGGGGGATTTTTTGTTTTTGGATTTTATCGGCAGCATTTGTCCATAAGTATGGACCTCGCGGATGATTGCGGCGTTTTGGAGAATGGGTAAAATAGTTTTATTAGCAAAATTTTTACAGGATAAATCCTGAATCCCGGTTTTTAGATAATTTGTTCTATTTATTCTCAATCTTAAAAGCGAATAAAGATTTTTTCTTTTTTCGTCTTCAAAACTCAAAAATATTTCTTTGCCGTTAGAAGCGTTATAATCTTGGCGAAAAAGTTTTAATGTGTCCTGCCTAACTTCTCCTAAAAAAGGAGGAATAATCCTCTCTTTTTTAAAGGGAGTTAGAGGAACGATTTTCCCTCTTGCAGGAGGAGTTAGAAAGGGTATAAATTTATCTCTGACTTCTCTACATCTAATGCACTTGCATCGCCAATTTTCTTCCTCTGATTTTTTCTTCAAAATCTGTCTTAAATTAGAAACTTTATTTCCGGCGACAATGCTTGTAGAAGGAATATCGCGGATGAGACGGGTGATTCTGACATAATACGGAATTATTTTTTTTATCTTTGCCAAAAGTTCCACAAGTTTTTCATCAGAATACGGCTTGTATTTTCCGTTTTTCCACCATTTATAAATAGGCGAATTTTTAACGACAACGCACGGATAAATTTTTAGCATATCCGGCTGAAAATCGGGATTTGAAAATAATTCTTTAAACATTTCTAAATCTCTTTGATAATTTGATCCCGGAAGATTCGGCATCATATGATAATTTATTTTAAATCCAGCTTCCTTTAATAATCTTGTCGCTTTGATTATTTCAGCAACAGAATGTCCGCGTTTATTTAACTTCAAAACATCATCGTAAATGCTTTGCGCGCCTAACTCAACTCTGGTCGCGCCCAATTTTCTCATTCTAACAATTTCTTTTTTATCAATATAATCCGGGCGGGTCTCAAGAGTCAATCCAATAATTCTATGCTTGGATTTTTCGTTGGTTTTTTGGAGATATTGTAGGGGCAGGTCGCGACCTGCCCCTACATTACATACATTGCATGCCTGGAAGCATTCTTTAATAAACCAGGTCTGATATTGTTTTGGAAAATAGGAAAAAGTTCCACCCATTACAATAAGTTCAATTTTATCTGTTTTATGCCCGGTCGCTTTTAGCGATTTTATTCTTGCTGTTACTTGTTTGTAAGGATGAAAGTCAGTCAAAATCGCCCGCATTACCGCCGGCTCATTTGATAAATAGCTCTTCGGCATATCTTTTTCCGTCGGACAATAAACGCAAGTTCCCGGACAAGCGTACGGTTTTGTTAAAACCGCCACAACCGCTACGCCGGACAATGTTCTGATATTCTTGGTTATTAAAAGATTCTCAATATTTTCACTTGGCTTAATTTTCTTACTTTTTATCATCTGCCGATAAGTTTTCAAAATTTCAATATTCGTCGGATTCGGCAAACCGAATTTTTTAGAAGCTCTTCTTTTGATTTTCAGAAAATATTCATTCTGTCTTTTTGAGGGGATTTTTTTATAAAGTTGTTTGATAATATATTGATTGATCATGAATAGAAATTAAAATATTGAATATTGGGATATTGTTCTAAAATATGCTATAATAAAAATAACACAAGAGAATTGTTTATGGCAAGTTTGAAATTAAAAAGTTTACTAACAAACTTTGTCATTCCGACTGGAATGGAGCGACGATAGGAGCGGAATGGAATGGAGGAATCTGTAAATGCAATTATATTTGCTTTTAAAAAATAATTATAAAAGCGCGTTTTATCCGCTCGCAGATTCCTTCACTTCGCTTGCTCGTACCTCGCGCGCTTTGGTCGGAATGACAATTTAAACCAAAAAATGATTGCGGAATATTTTGCCAATTTGCCGATAAGAGTAGTGAAAGGGATAATAAAGTTCTTCTATTTTTGGTATGTCCAAAGTTCAATGGAATTTTGGAATAAAGAAGTTGCTTTTTTGAAGCAGATTGAAAAAGATCTTGGTGTGATTATAAATTTAAAACTTATTTTCCAGCCGATTTTTGGCGACTATACTTATATGGGCAGAGTTATTGGCCCGATTTTCAGATTGGGTCGTGTTTTAATCGGACTTATCATTATGGCGGCTTCAATGTTCGTGGTGGTAGCTATTTATTTAATCTGGATAATTTTGCCGCCACTTGCTTTTTTGATGGTGTTTTTGAATTTGGTTTATGTGTTTTAGAGATGAATTATTTATTGTTTATTAACGAATTGTGAATTAACGAATTGTCTTAATTTTTTGATATTTCAACCGCAATAATAATTTTATAGTTTAATGATATTGTGTCTGGATTCCCGCCTTCGCGGGAATGATAGAAAAGAAAGTAGAATTATAAAAGAAATATTTTATTTTTTAATTTTTTCAAGTGTTTTCTAAAAAACAAAAGAAAAAAAAGAAAATCCCGATTGAAATTATAACTTGTTCCCGGTGCCGCGGGGAGGGGGTCGTTGAGAGTGGGACGGAGTGTTCTGTTTGCCAAGGTTTGGGCGTGTTTTTGCGTGTTGGAAAAAATGGCATATATTATTGGAAAGAAAAACTTTCCGGCGTTTCGCCCGTTCTCAGATCGCTTTATCGTGTTCTGCCGAAAGCGGTAATTCTTTTTTTGTATCTTTTAATCTTCATTACTCTCGGCTATGGAATTTATTTTGTTATCATAAATAACCCTGATTTTCTGGCGCTTATTAAAAAAGATATTGCTTATGGAGAAACCGAATCAATAATGGGTTCTTGGTTCTTTATGATTTACAGAGTTATTTACAGGTTTTTAGAGGCAATGTTAGTTTTGGTTGAAGAAAAAGGAACAGGACCTTTAATGTTTTGGACGGCAATTTCTGGGATGGCGTACGCTTATTATTATTACAGAACGAAGGACGCTTCAAACAAGGAGATTGATTCAGCATCTCCAAAATTTAAAATTTTCTACGATAGCAAAGCAAAAGAGCTGGAAAAATCGGTTAACATTGCAAATTACACTTCTCCCTCCGCGAAAAATATTTTATTGTCAGCTTTAGATCTGGCGCATAGCCAAAAACAAGCGCCGTCTCCATATCATCTGGCGAAAATTATTGCCGAGGATAATAAAACAAGTGTTTTGCTAAAACGACTTGAGATTAATGCCAAACAGTTTTCAGGCGATGTTGATAACATAATAAATGATTTGCCGAAAAATGATTATTATAATCAAGACGGAGTTTTAAGGGGGACGGTCTTAAGCCCGGAATTAAAAAAAATAATTATTCTGGCGTTTGAGGAAACTCTAATTGTCGGATTGAATAAAATTTGTTCCGAGAGTTTATTTTTAGCGCTTATTCGCGATGAGTCGTTTAAGAAATATTTTGAAGACAAGAATGTAAAAATAGATGACGCGAGAAACACGGTTCTGTGGACCAAGAGCTGGTCTAGCGTAAGAATAAGATTAAAAAAGCCGAGAAAAATCCAGCATACCGTAATGAATAGGGCGTGGACGGCGAGAGTAACGCCTGAACTTGACAGATTCAGTTATGATCTGACAGACCGAGCCAGGGCGAGATTGACTGGATATGTCGTTGATCGGAAAAACGAGCTTGACAACCTAATGAGAATATTGGAAAGAACGAGCAAGAACAACGCTCTTTTAATCGGCGAGGAAGGGGTAGGAAGAACAACGATAGTAAAAGAGCTTGCCAACAGAATGGTAAGAGACAAGGTGCTTCCGTCTCTGCAAGATAAGCGTTTGGTGGCTTTGGATATTGGCGCGCTTGTTTCCGGCGCGAGAGCCGGTGGGGATTTGGAATTGCGAATCAGAAAACTCTTGGAAGATATGGGAAAAAGCGGGAATATAATTTTATATATTCCGGATATTCATAATATAGCGGCGGCGGGGAGCGGAGAAGGATTTGACGCTTCAAAAGTTCTTTCTCCGATTCTTTCGCAGGGATTGTTTCAAGTTATCGGATCAACCGATTATCGGAATTATCACAAATATATTGAACCGAGATCAGATTTTGCGAATAACTTTGACTTGATAAAAATAGAAGAACTTGATGAGGAAAAAACGATGGAGGTTTTGGCGACGCATTCAAAATTTATTGAAGCGAGAGAAGGCATTGTGATGACTTACGGCGCGATTAAAAAAGCGGTGGAGCTTTCCAAAAGATATATTACGAATCGTCTTTTGCCGGGAAAAGCGATTGATCTTTTAAGCGAAACAGCGGTGGAGGTAAGAAGACGGGGAGCCGGCGAAGTTTTGCGCGACGAAGATATTATGGAAGTGATTACGGAAAAAACAGGCATTCCTCTTGTTGATATAAACGCCAGCGAGGCGGAAAAGCTTCTTGGTTTGGAAGAAAAATTACATAACAGAGTAATTGGGCAGCATGAAGCGGTCAAGGCGATTTCTTCGGCTATCAGGAGAGTAAGAGTCGGAATGAAGCATAAAGACAGACCGATTGGAACATTTTTATTTTTAGGTCCAACGGGAGTGGGAAAAACAGAACTTGCCAAAGCGTTGGCGGAAGCGTACTATGGAGACGAAGATGTGATGATTCGCCTTGATATGAGCGAGTATCAAACAGTCAGCAGCGTGGAAAAGTTAATTGGGTCTTCTTCTGATTTATCTGAAGCAAGTTCTGGGGGAATTTTAACTGAAGCGGTCAAAAGAAAACCGTTTTCCCTTCTTTTGCTTGACGAGCTTGAAAAAGCGAATAAAAATGTGTTAAACTTATTTTTGCAGGTTTTTGACGACGGGCGTCTCACAGACAATCTTGGCCGCACAATTGATTTTACAAACACAATTATAATCGCGACTTCAAACGCCGGTTCAAAAGTAATCAGTAAAATAGTTATTGATAAAGAAAATAGCAGCAATGAAAGAATGCTTCAAATGTTGGAGCCGTATCTTCTGAAAAGTTTTACTCCGGAATTTCTGAACCGTTTTACAGCCAGAATTGTTTTTAAGTCGCTTTCCAAAAAAGATGTGATAGCAATCGCTAAATTGCAAATAAATAATCTTGCCAAGAGATTGAACGAGGCGCAGGGAATTAAGATAGAAATTTCTCCAAAAGCGCTGGAAAAAATAGCCAATCTTGGCTACAGCGCGGAATACGGAGCGAGGTTTCTGCAAAGGACTATTCAAGAAAAAGTTGAGAACTTGATTGCTACCAAGTTTTTGAAAGGAGAGATTAAAAGAGGAGATGTGTTTAAGATTGGGGAGGAGGATGTATAAAAACGAATGAATGAGAAATTAAAAATGAAAAATTGCAGTTTAAGTATTTTAAATTTCAAAATTCAAATAACAAATATCAAATCATATCAAATGTTTAAATACTAAAATTTTCGTCATTTGGACTTTGAGATTGATTTGAAATTTGAATTTTGATATTTGATATTTTATATCGCAATTAGTCATTTAATTTTTTTATATCGTTAAAGCCAACGATATATAAAAGATAAAATAATATATTAATACAATTCTATGGGTAAAAAAGGCGAAGAAGGAATTTTTGAATTTTTCTTAAAACTCTTTATGCCAATCTGGCTGCCGATTAAAGCGATTCAGATAATGGTTAAGGAAATTAGAGAAGAGAGAAGAAAAAAGAGGGAAAAGGAGGAAAAATAAATTGGTTTGTTAGTATCATAGTATATACTATGATACTATAAAGTTTTTTCAATTTCTTTCAATCAATTTTAATCTTAGCAAAAAATGAAAGATAAATATGATGTAGTTGTTGTCGGCGCTGGACCTGCGGGATTGAGTTGCGCGGAAGTTTTGGCAAAGGGCGGCAAGTCCGTTTTGGTTTTGGAAAAAAATAATGAAGTTGGTCTTAAAATTTGTGCTGGAGGACTGACAGCAAAAGTAGAAGAGGAGAACCTTGTATCTTTACAAGATGTTGACAGAATTTTTTATTCAATTAAACTTTACTTTTCTAAAACATGCAGAAAATTTACTGATTCTAATCCTCTTGTAGCGACTATTAATCGTGGCAAGTTGGGAAAAATAATGCTGGAAAAAGCGGTCAGAAGCGGAGCGGAGATAGAAATGGGAATAGAAGTGAAAGAAATTAGTGAGAATTCAATAATTGTCAAGGGACAGGAAATAAAATATAGTTATCTAATCGGAGAAAATCAACAGAATCTACTTAGGAATAAAAGTTTATTCGCTAACAAATCCCTTGGCTCCTATCGTTGCTCGGGATGGCAGATTAAAGCGAGAAAGTCCTATAATTTAACTTTAACTTTAACTTTAACTTTAACAAAAAACTATGGGCAGGAAAAAATTATTAAAACTGCAGAGAAAAGAGGAGAGAGAAAGAGAGATAATCAATAAAAAAGAAAGAAGAAAAAAAACGGTGATCAGCGTTGTTTTTTTGGCGCTGCTTGTTTTCGCGGGTTATCAAATAAATATCGCGTTGAATAAAAATTCTGGAAATAACAATATGAATGTGAATGATATTGTTAAGAAGAATGAAAATAATAAGAATGGTGATGTTAATGGTACAAATAGTATTGATATACAAGATGACTCTACACAAAGCGAGTTAATGAATAATAATACGGATGATACTGATTCGCAAAATAATTCTGCGGATATTCAGGACAATAAAGTCAATAAGATTGCGATGATTAAAACAAGCAAAGGAAATATAAAATTGGAATTGTACACTAATGATGCACCGAAGACGGTAGAGAATTTTGTGAAACTGGCAAATGAAAATTTTTATGACGGAACAAAATTTCACCGGGTGATTTCTGATTTTATGATTCAGGGAGGCGATCCATTAAGCAAGGATGATGATCCGTCCAATGACGGAACCGGTGGACCGGGCTATAAATTTGAAGATGAAATAAATCCGTTGGATTTAGGGTTGGACGAAAACACAATCAAACTTTATGAGTCGCAGGGATATAAATATGATTATAATTTGAATTCTCACAAAGTTGATGTCGGGTCTCTGGCGATGGCAAACTCCGGACCGAACACAAACGGCAGCCAGTTTTTTATAGTTACCGAAAGAGCCCAGCCGCACCTTGACGGAAAGTATACTGTTTTTGGGAGAGTGATTGAGGGGATGGATGTTGTTCGGGATATTGAACAGGGGGATGTGATGGAAAGGGTTTATGTTATTGAATAAAAAAAGTAGAATTGGATATTGGATATTGGATATTAGGAAATTAATATTTCAATATCCAATATCTTAATATTTGTTGCTGATTAATAGTAAAAATTAGTATAGTGAATAAAAATTATCTTTACGCTATCTCAACTCTCATCGGCACCGCCGTTGGCGCGGGGATTTTTGGGTTGCCTTATGTCGCGGCTAAAGCGGGATTTGTTCCCGCTTTAATTCTTCTTGCAATTTTAGGCGCGATAATGATTTTATTAAGTTTGATGTATGGAGAAGTAACTCTGAGAACAACTAATAAAGGGCGGCTGGTTGGCTATTGCGAGAAATATATTGGCAAAAATGGAAAAAGGATAGCGACACTGATAACACTCTTTGCTTTATACGCCAACACTCTGACTTATATAATCATCAGCGGAATATTTTTAAACGCCTTGCTTTCTAATTACTTTGGGGGAAACGAATTTATCTACGGATTGGCAATGTTCGCGCTGATCTCAATTGGAATTTATGTCAATTTGAAAGTCGTCAGCGTTATAGAATTGCTGATGGTGATATTTCTTTTGGCGGCGATGTTCGGAATTTTCGCGAAAGGAATTATTTTCATTAATGTAAGCAATTTATTAACTCAGAGTCCTTCCCAATTTTTTCTGCCGTTTGGAGTGATACTTTTTTCCTTGAGTTTTATTTCGGCTGTTCCCGAGCTTGAATATATAATGAAAAAACGCCAGAAGAAAATTAAGAGCGCGATTGTCGCAAGCGGTATCGCGACGGTTATTATTTACGCTTTATTTATGATGGTAGTAGTTGGTATTTCAGGAGTTAATACCTCAGAAGAAATGTTTTCTGGATTAAGTTTATTTATGGGGAACAGCGTAATAACTCTTGGGTTAATCTTTGGCGTTTTTGCCGTGGCAACTTCCTATTTAATGATTGGCATCAATCTCAAAGAAATATTCCGGTACGATTATCACCTCAGCAGAAATAAATCCTGGGCGCTGGCTTGTTTTATTCCTGTTCTAATTTTCATTTTAGGGCTCCGCGATTTTATCACCGTGATCAATTTTACGGGAGCCGTCGCCGGCGGTTTCATCGGCATTCTGATTATAATAATTTTTTACAAAGCGAAAAAAACCGGCGATCTGAAACCGGCTTATGAAATAAATGTGCCGAAAATTGTTTCCACATTAATGGTGTTTGTTTTTGTTTTGGGAATAGTGTATCAAATTGTCTATAGAAATTAGCGATAGAGAACAACTTAAATTAAATTTGAAAAATTAAAGTAAGATATTGTTTTAAATATCAAATACCAAATTCCAAATATCAAATAATATTGACTGCTTTGGATATTTGATATTTGGCGTTAGTTTGATATTTGATATTTTTCATTTGATATTATAGCCAGTATTTTTGCGTATTCCTATACATCAAAATAAATCTATGTTCAATAAAAAAACAATCAACACCATCATCCTCTGGCTTCCTGTTTTTCTCTGGTGCGCGGTTATTTATTATTTTTCCTCAATTCCGAATTTAAAATCCGATCTGCCAAGCCAGTGGGATTTTATATTGCGAAAAATTGCCCACATTACGGAATACGCTGTTTTAACTTTCCTCTTTTTCCGCGCTTCTTCCGAAAATTTAAGCCGCAAAAAATCAATGGCATATGCTGTATTTTTTTCCATAATTTACGCTTTGACCGATGAATATCACCAACTCTTTGTTTTTGGCAGAGAAGGAAGCATAGGAGATGTGTTTATAAATTCCTTAGGCGTGTTTTTGGCGGTGTTTTTGATTTACAGGAAGGTGAAAAAGTAGTAAAATAATGATGTTAGAATTTTGCGTTTTATATTAAAAAGTACAATTTTGTCATTCTGAACTTGTTTCAAAATCTATTCTCTCTTACCACTAATCAAACCTGCAAAGCATTATAAGTTCTTATTAAATTGAAAATACAATAAGTATTTCAAACAAAGGCGAACAAGCGTTTGTTTGCCTTCGTTTGAAATGCGCGCAATATAATCTCTATTGTTATAAAAATAAATTAAACCCAAACTAAAATTCCGGACTTTATTGAATTACTTTGAATTACGAAATTCCTTCCCTTAGACAAGAGCTTGTCCTGTACTTGATACGGGAGGAGGGTTGGGAAGGGTTGGAAAACTAACTATTATCTCCAACCACCCCTAACCCCTCCTTGTCTAAGGAGGGGAATAAACTGTATTTCGCAATTCAAACGAATTAAATATAAATTAAATCTAAAGTAACAAAGATTCTGAAACAAGTTCAGAATGACATAAAACGCGTAGGCTCCAAATATGTCTAAATGTTAATACAATCCCATGATCTCTTTTGAAAATCCCTTAATGGTTGTTGAAGTAAGCCGTGTTTTTGCGATACTGGCGATATCTTTCGTGACGGCAATGATGCTTACACCTCTTTTGACGCATTTTTTATATAAATATAAAATTGGCAAACAAATCAGAGATGATGGCAGCAGTCCTGTTTTTTCCGCGCTGCACAAAAAAAAAGAAGGCACGCCGACAATGGGCGGACTTTTGATTTGGATCATAGTCGCGGTTTTGGCGATTTTATTTTGGCTGTTTTCTGGTTTTATTAATAATCCGATACTGGAAAGCTTAAATTTTCTTAACAGATCCCAAACATTTCTGCCTCTTGGAATTTTAGTTTTAGCCGGATTAGTGGGAGCGGTTGATGATTTAATGGGAGTGTTTAAAATCGGTCCGAAGGGTGGAGGGCTTGGCATTAAAGAAAGAATATTGCTATTTACTTTTGTAGCGGCTGTTGGCGCTCTTTGGTTTTATTTCAAACTTAATTGGGATATGATTCATATTCCGGCGATTGGCGACTTTTTCATCGGTGTCTGGTATATCCCGCTTTTTATATTTATAATTGTTGCCACTTCTTTTTCTCTTAATGAAACAGATGGGCTAGACGGTTTGGCGGGCGGCGTTATTTTGCCGGCGTTCGGAGTGTTTGGCGCGATCGCTTTCGCGCAGGGCAAAGTGGAGCTGGCAATGTTTTGCGCCGCGATAATTGGAACTCTTCTGGCGTTTTTATGGTTTAATGTCCATCCGGCGAGATTTTATATGGGTGATACCGGATCTATGGCATTGGGTGTGACTGTTGGTGTGGTTGCTATGCTTACTAATTCATTTTTAATTTTGCCGCTGGTTTGTTTTATATTGGTAATTGAATCACTCTCTGTTATAATACAATTGGCGTCAAAGAAATTCAGAGGCAAAAAAGTTTTCCGCAGCGCGCCGATACATCATCATTTTGAAGCCATCGGCTGGCCAGAATGCAAGGTAACAATGCGATTTTGGATTATCGCCTGGGTGATGGCGGCGATTGGATTAGTGATTGGGTTGATGGGGATGGGGAATTAGTTGAAGCAAGATACAAGAAACAAGATACAATAACCAAAAAATAATCAAACGTCAATAATCAAATTTTTTGAATTTTGATTATTAATTATTGGAATTTTTTTGATTATTGTATCTTGTATTCTTGTATCTTGCTTCTATGTTTCATAAAATTTACGAACAAGAAATTAACAATATAACAATCTAACAATTTAAATTTATGTTCAACCTAATAATAAAAAACGGAACCGTAATTGATGGGACAGGTTCTAAAAAAACAGTTGCCGATGTTGGCGTGGAAAAAGATAAAATTACTGCTGTTGGGAAATTGGGTGAGAATGCCAAGGTGGAAAATGTAATAGACGCGAAAGGAAAAATTGTTTGTCCCGGCTTTATTGATATTCTTGACCACTCGGACAATTTTTGGACGCTTTTTACCATTCCGCGGTTAGACAGTAAAATAACTCAAGGAATTACCACAATAATCGGAGGAAACTGTGGGTCGTCTCTTGCGCCGATATTGGGAGAGGATTCAGTTAAGTCAATCAGAAAGTGGGTTGATATCGGCAATGTTAATGTAAATTGGACGAGACAGGGCGAATTTTTTGGCGAACTTAATAAAAGGGGGTTGGGAATAAATTTCGGCACTTTGATTGGGCATGAAACGTTAAGGAGAGGATTGATTGGCGATAAAGAAAAAATTGCAAAAGAAGATATGAAAATGATGGGCAGAATGCTTTTAGACAGTTTGGAAGAAGGCGCTTTTGGAATGTCAACAGGATTTGTTTTTTCGCACGCGAAAGCGGTGTTAATTGATGAAATAAGATATTTGGTTGAAATATTAAAAGCCAATAATTCTTTTTACGCGAGCCATATCAGGGGAGAATCAGAAGAGCTGCTTCCTAGCATCAATGAGGCGATATATATCGGGAGAGAATTTGAAGCGTCTGTTGAGATTTCGCATTTGAAGGCGATAGGGAGAAAATATTGGACTGATATGCAAAAGGCGCTTGAAATGATAAATATTGCCAATGAAGAGGGCGTTGAAATTAATTTTGATGTTTATCCTTATGACGCAACCGGATCTGTTTTATATGTGCTTTTGCCAGACTGGGTTTCGCGGGGAGGCAGAAGAAAAATGATTTCAAGGTTGAAAGATTTGGACTTGCGCGAGAAAATAGTAAAAGAATTGAAAGTGATGGATTATAATTACGAAAATATTATAATTTCAATCTGCCCGAGATTAAAAGAAGTTGTTGGCAAAAGCATTATTGATATTGCCGAAAAACAGGAAATAAGCCCAGAGGAAGCGATGATAGAATTGCTTATTAGCGCGAACGGGCACGCTATTGTTTTTAATAGAAAAGTTTTAAGCGAGGAAAATATTAAGTTGGCGCTTCTAAATTCGCATTGCATAATTTCATCCGCTGACGCGGCTTATAATATTGAATACATCAGAACAGGAGAAATTGTCCATCCAAGATGTTTCGGAACATTTCCCAGAATCTTAGGAAGATATGTCAGGGAGCGGAAGGTTTTAAGCTTAGAGAGCGCGATTGAAAAAATGACTTCCAAGCCGGCGCGAAAAATAGGGTTAAAAAACAGAGGAGAACTAAAGAAAGGATTTTTCGCGGATATAACGATTTTTGATCCAAAGACAATTATTGACAAAGCCGATTTTGATAATCCTTATCAGTATTCGGAGGGGATTGAAAATGTTATTGTGAATGGTAAAATAGTTATAAAAGGCGGCAGACACACGGGAGAGTTGGCGGGGAGAGTTTTAAGGAAATAAAGTATAGAAAAAACTCCCCATACAACGTTTAATTGCAATAAAATAGGTTCTACGAATACATACGCTATTGCGCCTATATTATTTAGAGTGACATACGCAGCATTGAACTAAATTCAGCATAAACTCCGCGGAGTATGTTATTTATAGCAAGTTCATTAAGCGTTTCTTCAACGAATAACAAACTCCATTTTATTATGTTTGTCACTCCGTTATGTGGCAAGTATTGAAATTCCTATGCTTTAAAATATGAATATTTACCAATTTATTAAAAAAAGAAAATACCTTGTTTGGTATGTGAAAGACCCCGAAAAACTCAACAACGAAGCGATTGTTGAGGCGGTTTTAAATTACGGCGATTAGGATGATGTTCAAAAAATGATTAAAATTTTAGGTATAAAAAAACAGCTGTCATATTTAGGAAAAAGTCCAAATAAAAAGGCTGCAACTATTTGCCTTATATAAAAAATTATTTCAATTTATATTTCAATAAATACGCAAAATCATAAATAAATATGGCTGTATTACATCCGGAAATATTAACAAAAGAACAAAAAGAATTATTACTCTTGGTTAAAAAATTTTATAGAGATTTTGGTTTGGTTGGCGGGACAGTATCGTTCTACATATTGGGCATAGAGAATCAATTGATTTCAATTTGAGTTTATAAAAATTATATCAAAAAATATGTCTCGCAAAACCATCAACAAATCTCTCATAGAAGAAGGCGTGGTCCGCGTGGAAGTAATTACCATCAAAGTCCGGCGTAATGAAACTATGTCTTTTTGAGGCTAGATTGTGATTGGAATGTTTGGTTTTTTCTGCGCGGTGTTGGCGGCATTTGCGGCGAGAAAGAAAAAGAAATAAAAATTTCATTGGCAGATAAAAAATGGTAACAGCGGAAAATGTTTTAAAAAACATAGAAAAAATTTACCAGCAAAAATATGGAGTTGCTGTTTTTAATATTGGGATTAAAAATATTAAGAACGGCGTTGAGATAAAAGGTGATGTCTTGACTGAAAATCAAAGAGATTATATAATGAGTGCTCTCAAAAAAAGTAAAATAAAAGTCAAAAAAGAAAGTTTGAAAATTCTAAGCGACGCAAGCGCGAGGAATGAAATCGGCTGGGCGGTTGTTAAAGGCAAGGCAGGGGCAGGTTTAAAACCTATCCCTGCGGATTTGAAATTGAGATTTGTTTCCAATAAAATAATAAATAATAAAATATTAAAGAGAATCAGATGTTCGCAGGCGTTTAAAGGAGAAATATTGCGGGTTCTGTTTAAAAAAGAAGACCAGTTATTAGTTCAGCAAAATGATTTAACTTTGGGGTGGGTGGATAGAAAAGATGTGATATTAAAAAAGAATTTTAGCGATTCAACTCCTTCCCAACCCTTCTTATTAGGAAAGAAGACAAGTTTTTCTTCTAATAAAAAAGGACTACGGTTAAATCCCTCTCCTAATAAGGGGGGGGTAGGGGAGGTTAGGAAACATCAAGAATTGAATATGTATGAAAAATGGAAACAAAATAATTTTGCGTTGAAAAATAAAATAATAAAAGCATCAGAAATACTTGCATTTGCAAACGGGTTCCACGGTTTTGCGGGGACTATAGAACCAGTGTACTTTTTGCAAAATAAAATTATTAAAGAGGCGGAGAAATTTTTAGGCGCTAAATATATTTTGGGAGGAAAATCAAAAAAGGGAATTGATTGTTCCGGTTTAACACAAGTGGTTTATAAAAATGCCGTGAACATAATTTTACCAAGACATTCTTGGGATCAGAGAAAAATGGGGAAATGCAATCAGAGAAAAGTGGGAAAAAAAGTGAATTTAAACAATGTAAAATCGGGCGATTTGGTATTTCTTGTTAAAAAGAAAAATAATCATAAGCATGTTGGGATTGTTGAAGTTATAAAGTCGTCCGTCAAACCGAAGGCGAACAAACGCTTGTTCGCCTTCGGTTTGACGGCGGGGCACGATATAAATTTAATTCATGCTTCATTAGAGAAGAAAAAAGTTGTTAGACAGAATTTAGAAGAAGTTTTTGAAAAATATAATTTTGTGGAGGTGAGGAGGATTATTGGATAAAAGAAATAAAATGTCAATCAATCTCAAAAACCTAAAAAATAAAAATATCCACATTGTCGGAATTGGCGGGGCAGAAGGGAGCGCGGTGGCGGAGTTTTTGGTTGTCAATAATATCTCTTCAATTACTGGGCACGATTTTTCTTTGCGGAAAGATTTTAAAAAGAATTTCTATAATACTCATTTAAGTTTAAAATTAGAAGAAAGAAAAAAGGCGCTGGAGCATCTTTTGAATTTGCCTATCAAGATAAATTTTAAAGATCATTATTTGGAAGGCATTGAAGAAGCTGATCTTGTCTTTGTGTCGCAGGTCTGGTTTAAGTATTCGCAAAATTTGCCGATTTTGCAGAATTTGAAAAACAGTGGCGTTCCGTTTAAGACAATTACTAATTTATATTTTGAACTCGCGCCATGCAAAATAATTTCAGTGACGGGGACAAATGGAAAGACAACGACGGCGAGGTTGATAAATAGTATTTTTAGTATTTGGGCAACCTCCCCCAGCTTCCCCTTATCAGGGGAGGGAATTATCTCTTCCCTTTTGCGAAGAGAGAGATTAGCAAATTCTCTTTCTGGTAATAAGAAGGGACTATCTTCATCCTCTTTTCCTGACAAGGGGGGTTGGGGGGTTAAACCAAAAATCTACTTTGCCGGCAATGACCGCCAAAATGTTCAGGTTTTGGATAAGCTTAATGAGATGACAAAAAACGATATTTTGATTTTGGAAACAAGCAGTACGCAACTATTATTAAATTCCGGAATAAGTCCGCGCATTGGAGTAATTACAAATATTACTCCAAACCATCTTGATGACCATGGCAGTTTTGAAAATTATATTGAGGCGAAAAAGAATTTAATCAGGTATCAAAAAGCGGAAGATTGGGCAGTCTTGAATTATGACAATAAAGAGACAAGAAAAATAGCCGATGAATCAAAAATCAAAAATCAAAAATCAAAAATATTTTTATTTAGCAGGAAAGAGGAATTAGAAGAAGGATGTTTTGTAAAGGATGATAATATTGTGGTAAGAGCAACTCCCCCCAGCCCCCTCTTATCAGGGAGGGAGCATAAGGATAGTTCTCTCTTATCAGGGTGGGAGCATCATAAAGATACCCTCCTCTTGTCAAGGAAGGAGATTATCTCCCCCCCTTTGCAAAGAGAGGGATTAGCAAGTTCTCTCCCTGATGATAAGAGGGGACTATCTTCATCCTCTTCTCTTGATAAGGAGAGGGTATCTTCATTCTCCCCCCCTGATAAGGGGGGGCAAGGGGGGGTTGATAAGGAGGGTTGGGAGAGTTGCTCTCAACGGCTTCAAAGTTTTTCCATTTGCAATATTAGTGACATTAAAATTCCAGGAAAACATAATTTGGAAAATGTTTTGGCGGCAGTGTCGGTTGCTTATCTTTATGGCGTAGAGCCGGAAATAATAAAAAAAGGTATAATAAATTATACTGGAATAAAACATCGCTTGAAACTTCTCTACAATATAGATGGAATAAAATATTATGACGACACGCAAGCGACAACGCCAGAGGCGACGATTGCGGGAATTGAGTCATTTGACAGCGATATAATTTTGCTCGCGGGCGGCGACAACAAGGGAATGGATTATAAAAAGTTGGCGGAAAAAATAAATGATAGAATAAAACTGCTTATCTTATTTCCCGGAAACGCATCAGATGAAATTGAAAAATTGATTGACAAAAAGAAAATAGATTTCAAAAAGGTAAATGATTTTTCAGGAGCGGTAAATTTTTTGAGAGAATATTTAAAAAATAAAAAGACACCCAGTGTCCAATTAGACACTAAGTGTCCAGATGTTGTCTTAATCTCTCCCGCCGCGGCGCATTTTTATTCAAAATATGTGGAAAATACTAATAAAAATTTGAAAGAATGGATCAAATTAATGAAGCAGTAGAATTATTGTGTTATTATTCTGTTGTATCGTTTTATTGCTAAATTGTTATGTATAGCATGAAAATATAGAAACTTGTTATATTATCGCGCTATGCATAACAATTTAACAATTTAACAATTTAATTCTTACTTTTCCTCTTCAACTAATTCCAATTTAATCGGATCAGTTGAGATAACTTCATGCTCCGCGCCGCAAGCCGGGCAAACTAAAATGGTCCCTATATCCGGCATTTCCTCTTCAATTGGAATCGGCGTTTTGCATTCTTGGCAATTTGGCATATGATTAGATTAGCGGATTAGTCATTACTTGTATTATAATTTATTATAAAAAATATGCAATATTATATTTACAATATTGTCTATACGCATTATAACCTCTTTTCCCACGATCGTGGGAAAAGAGGTTATAGTATTTTCTATAAAATACAACCAGATTATAAAAGAGATATGCGCTGAACATAAATTACAATTTATTGAAATTAATCATCTTTTGAATGAAAATGATTTTGCGGATGGTCTTCATCCGAATACAAAGGGACATACTAAGTTGTTTAAAGAAATAAAAAATCATTTGCCAAAATTTTAGCCAAGAAAAAATATATAATTTTATGTCAATCTTTCAAAACAAAATCACAAAAAACAAAAAAGGCGTTTGGCGGTATATTGAATTTTATGATAAGTTAATAAAATCGGAAAATAGGATAAGTTTAAACAATAGTAAAACAAGAGAAATTGAAATTGAAAGTGTAAATAAATTATTGAATATCAGCCATTTATATTTCAAACGCGAAGACGAGAATAAAACTGGATCATTGAAAGACAGAAGTTTAGCTTATCAAATTTCATTGGCGAAACAAAATAACAAAAAAGAGTTAGTAATTTCAACTTCTGGAAACGCGGGAATCGCGGCGGCGGCTTATTGCCAAAAGGCGGGAATAAAACTTTATATTTTTATTTCTCCCGAAACGGAAAAAGCGAAAATCGCGGAAATGCAAAAATATAATCCTGTTATCATAAAATCAAAACGAGCGATACGGCTGGCAAATTATTTAGCGGCAAAATATAAAATTGAAAATCTAAGGCCATCCGCAAATAATTCTTCAATTGAAGGATTTAAAGCAATCACTTTTGAAATATTTGAAAATTTAGGGGAAGTGGACGCGATTTTTACTTTCGTAACGAGCGGCAGTTCTTTCGTCGGAATTGGCAGGGCGTATAAGTATTTATTGGAAA